>Ga0114922_10000020_pt1 | contig 147710 bp, 126 predicted proteins | sample AartaG_FD_100975 | JGI IMG/M metagenome (GOLD analysis project Ga0114922, IMG submission 100975) | Deep subsurface microbial communities from Aarhus Bay to uncover new lineages of life (NeLLi) - Aarhus_00045 metaG | ecosystem: Environmental > Aquatic > Marine > Oceanic > Sediment | place...
CCACGACATAGGTAACAGTTATGCTACGGCACAAGCTAAGGAGGTGTAGCCGTGCCGTGGAAGGAGACCTGTGTTATGGACGAGCGCTTACGTTTTTTGGGTGAGTATTTGAAGAAGGAACGTTCGATGTCGGCTCTCTGTCAGGAGTTTGGCATCAGCCGCAAGACGGGATATCGGTTTGTTCATCGGTATCAATTGGAGGGTCTTTGGGGGTTATTCAATCAATCGAGGGCGCCTCATCATCACCCTCATGCCGTCAGCGACGATATGGTCGGGACGATCCTTGCCGTGCGAGAGAGACATCCTCGCTGGGGGCCGCGCTGGATCGTGTGGCTTCGACTGAGTACTCCTCTACTGCTGGCATAACCGCCCCCTCGGGTTCACTCCCCTCAGATGGCCGGTCTTCGTGGCCGTGTCGTATCACGTCAGTGAGGATCACGTTGATACCGTGTTGGCGGAGCCTGTCCACGGTCTCTTTTGTGACATCAAGATGATAGTAGCCGGGGAAGGCCGGCTCGCCCAGTTCGCCGATCAACCCGAATGCAAATGCATAATGACTCGAGTCCCTGAGATCAAGGCAGACGCCGATCCTGGCCTCGGGCGGCAGAGCCCTGATTGAATCCGCGAGATGCTTAGTAACTTGGCGAAGTGAGTCTTGTGTATGACGTCTGGCTTTGTGGAGTGAGTCTCGATGCGATGGTTCCTCTGGTTTTTTCATCGGAAGCCTTGTATTCTCAGGGAGCACTCTATCGTCTTGTTCGGGATGTACGACGCTATCGATTAACGTAGTCCTGTAGGTGGAGATATCATAGGTGGAGGCAACAGGCGCCGGCTTGTCATGAATCACTCCGTAACTGACGCCGAACTCAGCCAGTTTCCATGAGTTCTCAACAGTCGTACGAATCGTAAACGTGCTGTCACCGTCAACGTCCCCAATAGGCCCCACAACCTTCTCAATGAAGTCAAGATCTACTTGCATGAGGAACTTGAGATCAATCTGCAGCGTCAGCTCTTCCTGCAGTTGCTCAGGCGTCAGCCGGGCCCGCCTCTTGTCCCAGTACGACGGTCCGGGAAACCGGGGACTCTTACCTCGTGGATTACCGGCCCACCACTCAACCACATCACCGGTCGTGACAAAGTACGCAGCAGCAACAGTCAACCATCCACAGCAGTTGATCCGAAGCTCGATTCCACCCGTATCGTCAGGGGGAATGATGATATCAAGTATGATCGAATAAAGTTGAGACTTGTCCGCAATTACTGTCCACTCGTCAGGACCAGAGCAGATCAGCCCATTCTTGGTTTCAACAGTGATCGAAATCTCCGAGCCATCCTCGCACAACTCGGTTGGCCTAAAGCTCAACTCAATCTGGGCTGGTCCCGGCTCTTCAACAGATACAACTGGCTTGAATGTCCCGTCTACGGGCTGGATGATATCTTCGCTGGCGTGTACCGTTCCGAGGGCACCGATAAGACACACCAGCGCGATTGCTATTTTCCATTTCCTTTTCATCTCCTCCTCCTATGAAATGATGTTCTCCCCGACGGTTTCAGTACATACGAACCATGTGTTCTCAAGCTCTCGTCTCCTTTCGTCCACTTTCAGCTTGTACAAATGACAGAGCACAAACTTCCAGGCACTCACAGTAATCGTAGGTCAAGCCGCCTGTCGGCTTGACGCGACTCTCACAAGTCAAGCGGTACGGCTCTCTATCACAAGTCAAGCGGCAGGCCGTTTGACCTACTGTATGTAATCCGGCAAACGTTCTATCATGCACCAAGTTAACCCCACTGGTTGAAAGCACAATACACAATTCTGGCTGGCTCTCTTACCTAATAGGACGCACTAAGCCGCCGGAATGTCAAGAGGAGTATTCCCCCGAAACAGACTGCTCGTCACGGACAGGACGACTAGAACACCATTATCAACCGAGACGTACGTCCCGTGCGTCGCCCTACAGATGTTTCAGTATCCGCTCCGCCAGGGTCACCGTGATGCCTTTCAACCGGGTGAGTTCTTCGACCGAGGCTCCTTTGATGCGCTTGACAGAGCCGAACTCCTTGAGCAGCAGTTCCCGCCGCGCCGGGCCGATGCCGGGGATGCCGTCAAGCGCGGATTTGATCGTCCTTTTCGTGCGGACCTTGCGGTTGTATGTGACGGCGAACCGGTGCGCCTCGTCACGCACCTGCTTAAGCAACATCAACGCCGGTGAGCGACGGTCGATGTCAGACTCACAGGGGGCCTGACCTACTACTACTTGTTTTGGGGTGTTTGTGCGTTCGGGTCCAAACGAGTTTGAACCCGCCACCCTTTGACAGGTGATTGGGAGACCGTCAGGCAGGGACACCTGACGGCACAATACTAGGAGCGTGCGAAGCGCAACAGACCGGCATCGCCGGCCTGCTCCGTGGGCGGTTCTCCCAATCTGCCCCTGATTTCGCAGCCTGCGGAGAGGATTATTTCGTTTGACAACCTTTTGCAGGCCTTGTATAATCCGGCGACGTAATTGTCCATATGTTTGAAATGAATTAGTATCTCGTTTACCAGTTCTCAGGAGAAATGTATGCGCGGATTTAAGATGCTGTTGGTCATCGTTGCTCTTCTGGCTTTCTGGGCCGGATCGGCAACATCTACTTCGGTGAGCCTGAAGCTGTCCGGGCCGGGGGCCGTCAATGACAGCACAATCAAGGCGGGCGAAAAGGTGTCGTTTGACGTCTACCTGGTCAACGATACCGTCTTCACCGGCTTCACTATGGGATTCAGGCTGACGTCGCCCGACATCAAGAAGATTGTCCACATGCCGGACAGCGCCGGGGGGCTTACCGAGGCCGGAGATGTCAAAGCCTACAACGGCTGGGACGACCAATCGGTCTGGGATCTCAACGGCGTTATCGCTACTGGATGCAGTTGGGACGGCGTGTTGCCCGACACAGTGGGATTCGGCGGTTTGTGTGTCAAGATGCAGTATCTTCCGCACAAGATCGAGAAGAAGCTGTCAATGGACCTGATGTTTTCGGGACCGGGGACGATCGTGGTCGACTCCAGCTTCTATCCCCCGGGCGGCAAGTGGCTTTTTGCTGCGCCTTCCCGGATAGGTCCCATTATTCAGCCGGAATGGTCGGGCCCACACAAGTTCAACGTAGTCAAGTGATCTGAGTTTACCAAGCCCATCGAAGATGGTAGGCTAATAAGATCTGGGCTTCTCGCTCCCATCACGAGGAGACCGGACTACCACATTCGGCTTTTGGGGGCCGCAAGAGCCGACCAGGTGTACTGATAGGCCCCTTTCAGATGGTCTGGCGAACGTGCCTTCCCGTTCGGTGCGAGGACGGCTTCCGGTCTGCGAACTTCTGGTGAACAGGTCGCAGCGTTCCTGCACCCGATACGGCACGAACTTACAAAGAGCTACTTTCGGGTATTCCCGAAGGCGCATTGGAGCGCCCTACTTGTGTTGATTATCAGTGAGCGCCGATCAAGCTTGAGGTTTTCGATGGGGGTTGCTCTGTTGATCGGCATGGCATTGTTGCTGTTTAGGCATCTTGCGGCGGCTGGAGACGCAGGCTCTCTAATGGCGGCTGACGCCGAACCGGGGTTTGAGGTCTGGATTGAAGCCGCCGGACCGGTCAAGCCGGGTGAGATCGTAGATGTCGACCTGTATGTCGGTCGGTGGAATTCAACTTGTACTACGTTCATCGGTGGCTTCGAGTTGGCCCTGGCTTTCGATTCCACCACCATGACGCCGTTTGACGTCCTCCCCGTTGAAGCACCGGCCGGTTGCACCTGGAAGCCGCTGAGGTATGAACATAGCTTCCCCGTTGACAACGGTTACCACCTGCCGGTTCTGAGGCTCAAGGCCGACATGGAACCGGGCTGCCTGCATGACACCTGCCGTTGCCTGCGACCCGACGGGCGGATTTGCCGGCTCCAGTTTCAGACCCACGGGAAGGCAGCCCTGTACGGCACAACCAGCGATCTCGATTTCTGCTGGGAGCAATGTACGGACAACGTCCTGCGATCGGCAGACAGCGACACCGCTTTCCTTGCCGGGCAGGTATTTGACGCCGCAGGGGTGGACATAACGGACGACAGCATGGCGCTTCCCTCGCCGGCCGGGCCACATGCCGACTGCGACGACTCGCTGCTCATCCGCTACCAGTGGACTATGAAAAACGTAGTTTTCCGCAGCACGGCAGTGACCTTTCAACCCTGGGAACCGAGTGGTGTGGCGGGGGATATCAATGGAGACGGCAGCGGATTCGAGCCCGATGATTTCGACATCCTTCGCAATTTCTTCCTCTACGGTGACTCCGTTTTCAATCTCGACCGTGAAGCACAGATTGCAGAAACCGATATCGACTGCGACGGCCTTAACGCCAGTCTGGCCGATCTGGTCGTTATGCGTTACATCATGAACGGCACCCCGCCGGGGAATTCTCCCTCCGAGACACCACACGCCAAGTTCATCTACGAAAGCACACCCGATCGCTACCTGCTGACAGTGAGCATTCGCGCCGACAGCCCGATCGGAGCATACAACCTGTGGTTTGCCAGAGAGCAGTTCGAGGTGAACTACGTCCAGTTCCATGGCGACGAGAATGCGGGGGAACAGGGTGGCCGGTACTACTACAAGGTCTCGGACAGCCTGCGAGCGCTGTTTCTCGGAGGGTCGCCGCAGGCGCCGCTGCTGGACGCCGGGCTTCACAAGCTGTTCACTATCTCCTACGGGGGCAACGAGCCTCGCGTCGTGGCTGAGCGCGCCGTCACAAGTGAGGGGATCGCCTTCCAGGATGAACCCCCCACCGATGTTATCGCCGAAACTTCGACCGAGCCAGGTCTGCCAATAACCACCCTACGCCAGAACTATCCCAACCCGTTCAACCCGGTCACAACTCTCGAGTTTCGCCTGGGGCGCAGGTCTCCCTGGCATCTGGGAATAGTGAATATCACCGGGCAGTTTGTCACCGACTGGTCGGGAGTCGACGGCCCCGGATCGCTGGCTCTCCGGTGGGACGGTCGTGACAGATTCGGACGGAAGCTCTCCAGCGGTGTCTATTTCTATCGTCTCAGTACTCCCAGCCGCAGCATTTCGAAGAAGATGATGCTGCTCAAGTAAGTGTTCGGCGGTCGCGCTCGGCGGCCAGGCCGCTTTTGTGCCTTGCGATAGAGGTTCAAAGCTGTAGATTGGGTATGTGAGAATACTGGCGGCTGCAATTGCTGTTTTACTTCTTGTTGGGGCTGATAACGACGCCTCGGGAACCACACCGGATTCGGTGTCGGTTAACAGCCTGATGACCGACAGCGTCGATTTCTCCGGGTCTCCTCCATTTGTGATCTCTATTGACCATGTTGTCGCTGTCGCGGGGAGAATCGACGATACGCTTGACGTTATCCTGAAGTCACACGGTCGCGGTGTGGCAGGCTTTGATCTCAAGCTCGCCACCGCGAACGATATCGTTGACATTGTCGAGGTCTTGCCCGGTGAGCTGCATGATTCATGTCATTGGGAGTTCTTCAATGCAAGACGGGTCCGGGGCAGTGAGTCGACGGAAGGCTACCCGGCGGCGGTCTGGCGGGCGATCGCGCTTGCGGAAGTAGTACCGGACAGCGTGAGGCCCGTTTGCTATGGATTGGGCCGGGAGGTTTCGCTGCTCCGGCTGGTTGTGTCCAGCGAACGGCGTGATTTCGTGCCGGATACGGCCGTGGCGATATTCTTCTTCTGGGAGAGTTGTACCGATAATAGCCTGGCCAACGTGGGTGGCGACACCCTGTCCCTGTCGCTGAAGACGGTCGACCATCTCCCGACCGCAGACTACAAGCGAGACTCACCATTTCCCACTCGCTTCGGCGTGCCTGACGAGTGTCTCGATAGAGCCGCCCGAAACAGGCCGCTACGCTGGATCGAGTTCCACAACGGTGGGGTGGAGTTTCGCATCGACCCGGAGCCGGACAGTGCTGAGGATAGCTCGTCAGGAGATGGAGCAGCACGACGCCCGGAAGACTGACGCGAATGCGCCCAGCTCACACGTTGCAACAGGAGCGAATGCAAAGCGCAGGGAATCATGTGTCGCTATAGCCTGAACCCATACCGGGAAACTTCACCCCAATGGAGTGACCCTCTCAGGGCAACTTTTGAGAATGACGACGTTCTCGATCTGCACCGCTCGCTGGATGAGTACCGGGCCACGCCGTTGGTGTCGTTGCCGGCTCTGTCAGGAGAACTCGGTGTGGGACAGGTTCTTGTCAAGGACGAAGCCCACCGGTTCGGGCTCAAAGCGTTCAAGGGCCTTGGGGCGTCGTATGCCGTCTATCGTTTCGTTGTCGATGAACTGACGTCCCGCGGGAACCCTGTCCCCCCTGCGCGCGATTTCTACCGGCGGCCTGGCGTGGTTGATGTGGGCAGGTATACCTTTTGCACCGCCACCGACGGCAATCATGGGCGCGCCGTGGCCTGGACAGCCAGGAAGCTCCAGCAGCGCGCGGTGATCTTTGTCCCCGGTAACACCGTGCCGGCACGCGTCGAGGCCATAGAGTCGGAAGGGGCCAGGGTGGTGACAGTTGACGGATCGTATGATGACGCCGTGGCCGAGTCCACCGCTATGGCAGAGAAGAACGGCTGGCAAATCGTCTCCGACACTTCATGGCCGGGCTACGAGGATATCCCGCGCTGGATAATGGCAGGATACCTGACTATGTTTCGCGAGATACATGAGGCTTCGACCGATACGCCGCGCGTTGACATTGTCGTGATTCAGGCGGGCGTGGGGGCTTTCGCGGGCGCGGCGGCGTGGTATTACAACATGCTTCACTCTGCATCCGGGATCAAACTCGTGGCGGTGGAGCCTACCCAAGCTGACTGCCTGTTGCAGTCGATCAGTTCTGCCGGTGGTAATCCGGTCACGGTCGCGGCAGAACAGGACTCGATGATGGCCGGTCTCAACTGCGGCACACCGTCCCTCGTGGCGTGGCCATTAGTGAAGTATGGGTTCGATTTGTTTCTGTCAGTGTCGGACGACTACTGCATCCGGGCGATGCGCCGGTTCTACTATCCAAAGAGCGACGACGCGCGCCTTGTCTCGGGTGAATCGGGCGCGGCTGGTCTGGCGGCGGTGCTGGCGCTCCGAGCCGAGCCGTCTCTTTCACCTGCGGGGGCATTCCTTGACCTCGGCCCCGACTCATCCGTGCTTCTGATCAACACCGAAGGCGACACCGGCGAAGCCGGGTTTGGGGCCTCTGCTGGGCGCGAGTGGCCATGAGTAGACATTGTAGGTCGGAACCCCTGCGGTTCCGACATCGCGGATTGCGTCCATCGACAGCGTTGATTATCTTCGCACATGACCAACATCCGTCGCTTCTATTCCGGGGGGAATATGTACTTCCTGACCCACGTGACTTATCATCGCATGCCCCTGTTGGTGGAGAACTACGATTTGTTGAAGGACGCCCTCGACTCGACACTGGGATTGTGGGAAACACAGATATCTGCCTGGGTCGTATTACCTGATCATATTCACATGATAGTCAATCCCGGTAGCGCTGACTTGTCGCATATGATGAAGCGTTTGAAGCTGTCGTTCTCAGCGCGTTATCGGAAGCGAAGGAACGCTCAGGGGGGACGTGTGTGGCAGAACAGGTTTTGGGATCATGTCATTCGCGATGAGGATGACCTTCGGCAGCATGTTGACTACATACACTACAATCCTGTCAAGCATGGACTCGTAGCCAACCCATTTGAGTGGAAACTATCATCGATCGGCACGTTCTTGGAACAGGGGTATTATGCCGAGGATTGGGGTTTGTCAAATAGTCTGACATTCAATGGGGACTACGGTGAATGACTCTTCGGTAAGTGCAGAACTTGGCTTCAGTGGTGTCGAAACCGCGGGGGTTTCGACCTACCAATTGGCTGTTTTCTCGGATCAGAGCGTTATCAAGAGCGTACCCTCTTCCCCTTTTCGAGGTGTTTGTCGCCAAACCCCTTTAATGTGCTCTTTACCAACCGATCGCCGTGTCCCATCTTAGCGCAAAGCTCCAAAACCAACTCCGCGGCAAGATCAGCTGACATCGCCAGAAATCTTGATAGGCGATCAGTTAGGTGATGCGTCAGGGCATTCCCGGTAAATGGTTTAGACGCATATAATCCTCCAGACCGCGTCGGATCGAGAGTATCGACTCGGACGCCCTGCATAGGTGAGTATCTTAGAGTAAGCTCAAGAGTGTCGTCCAGCGAGCAACCTATGTTGTCAAAAAGTCGTCCCAGGCCATTGACAGTTTCTGACAGAAGCTCGGCCTGGATTTTCGAATCAAGTATCTCTGGCCTTTTCACCGACGATTCTACTGTCATGTCTTTTGAGTAGAATAAGGCCTTTGAGTAGTCAAACCTCCAGTAATCGAATATTGGGCGTCCGTAGAACGGCTCATTTGAGAATGCCCAAATGAAATTGTCTGCATACTGCGGAGGAACCCTGCTGTTGGGAAGAAAGAAGATATACGGCCATCCTCGATAGTCCACACACGCTTCGCTCAACGCCGCTTTCGCTTGTTCTACACTGAATGACATGTCGGTGCGACTAGGTTCACAAAGGACCTCTCTGTAGATATACTTCGCACTCGTTTCCGGCATTGATTCCCTCTCGCGTTGATTACTCATCCGACTCAACATTCTCCAGACCGTTCGGTTGATACTTCTGTGCTTCACGGGAGAACGCATCCATCATTTGTAGAGGATCATAACCACGTCTTGGTGTTTCCGAGGTGGGCTTGGACACACCGATAACGATCTGATAAAAGTCTCGAAGTATCTCCGCTCTGTCGTTTACGCTACATCTTCGAATAAGAGATCTGAAGTCTGTCACGTTGGAGATTTCTTCACACGATTTGTTGGACGTGCGGTAGTAAAGTGCACATTTTCTCAGGAGCAAAACGCCACTATGGTCATTCTTATCTCTCTTACAGATATGAGGTGTGGTGCCGTGAGACGGTATGACCAGCAGGACAAAACAGACTTGCTTCTTATCATCGGTAATTGGAACCACGCTTACATCAATAGCTGGCTCGGCATACTCATTCACCGACTGCGAAACCGCAGTCACTTCCCAAGACTTCTGATTGTCACTACATACACCCGTGAAATCGAATCCCAACCCTTCGTCACGTTCGGCCACACCGATTACCAGGTAACCTCCACCATAGTTCGCAAACGAGAGAATATCCTTGATAATGCGGTACTTGGTCGCTTTGTCCCAAGGCATATCTCGTTTGTAATCGACGTCACGACGCTCATGGCCAGTGTATATTAGCCTTAGATATTCCTCGTAATTTTGCACACAACCTCCCTGAATCTTTTTGTTAGTTTATTGCCAAACCCTTCCGTTGTCAACCCCCGATCCCTATTGACAACACCAAGTAAACCGTTTAATTGCGCCTTCAAACGTGTGTGAGCAAAGCCCGTCCGACGGGCCGGAAACAGAGGAATAACAGATGCGTCTTTACGAATTCGAAGGCAAAGAGCTTTTCGCAAGGTGCAAGATACCGGTCCTGGTGCGAAGGGTGGCAAAAAGCCCCGATGAGGTCTACGCCGCCGTCAGCGAGATGGATATCCCTGTAGTGCTGAAATCCCAGGTGCTCATCGGCGGCCGCGGCAAAGCGGGCGGCATCAAGACCGCCGAGGGGGCCAACGAGGCGCGCACAGCCGCCAACCAACTGTTCAAGCTGAAGATCAGGGGCTATCCGGTGGCGTCGGTGTTGATCGAACCGCGACTGGATATCACGCGGGAATACTATGTCGGCGTGACTATCGACCGCGCCAACTACAAATTAGTCGTGATAGCTTCCGGCGAGGGGGGAGTCGATATCGAGGAGACAGCCGAAAAAAGCCCGGAGAAGATCGTCAGGAAATCGCTCGGTATCGAGCAGGACCTCTACCCTTTCGAGGCGCTGGCTATCGCCAAGAAGATAGGCGTGCCGTCCGACCTGCTCAAGCAGGCAGCAGGGATTATCGTGAATCTCTACGACCTGTTCCGCAAGTACGACGCCAAGTTAGTCGAGATTAACCCGCTCGTGGTTACCGCCGACGACAAGCTGGTCGCCGCCGACGCCCGCGTGTCTATCGATGACGATGCCCTTTTCCGCCACCCGGAACTGGCCGAGATGGGCGTCGAGAAACGCCACGAAGAAGGAGAGATGACACCACGCGAGCAGCAGGCGACCGAGTGGGGCATTCCCTATCTCGACCTCGACGGCGATATCGGCATGTTCCCCGGCGGTGCGGGCTTCGGTATCATGGGAAACGATTTCATTCACTACTATAAGGGCCGACCGGCCAACTTCATGGATTCGGGCGGGGGGCCATCACCGGAGCGAATCGCCAAAATGCTGGTGTTGCTCGATGAAAACCCCAACGTCAAGGCCATCTTCGGCGCCCGGTTCGGCGGCATTAGCCGCTGCGACGATTTCGCCAGGGGAGTCATCATGTTCCTCAAGGATCACGGCCTCTCCAAGCCGATGGTCATGCGCATGACCGGCAACAACTGGCAGGAAGGTGTGCGGTTGTTCGATGAGGCAAAGAAGACAAACCCGGAGTTGTTCGAGAAGATAGAAGCGCACGGCATAGAGACCCCGATTGAGGAAATCTCCAAACGGGTGGTGGCTCTCGCCGCGCAGGAAGGGGGCAACTGATGGCGATCCTGTGTGACAAAAACAGCAGAGTGATGGTGCAGGGGATCACCGGCGGGGCGGGCAGCTTCCACACCGAGAGGATGCTGGCCTTCGGCACCAACATCGTCGGCGGCTCCACTCCCGGCAAAGGCGGACAGAAAGTCTGCGAGAAGCCGGTCTTTGACACGGTCGCGGAGTGTGTCGAGGTCACCGGCGCCGACGTTTCGGCGATCTTTCTGCCCGCGCGGTTTGTCAAGGAAGCCGCCATCGAGGCCATTCGCGCCGGGATCAGGTTCCTGGTCGTCATCCCTGAGCACATCCCTATCCATGACATGCTGCACGTGCGCCGTGAGGCGATCGAGCGCGGCGTGACCGTCATCGGCGGCAACACTGCCGGTGTCATGACGCCCGGCGAGGCCAATCTCGGCATCATGCCGGATATCGCCTTTACGCCCGGACGGGTGGGTACGATCTCGCGATCCGGTTCCATCACCTACTACGTGGCCGACACCCTCACACGATCCGGCTACGGGGAGACCACCTGCGTGGGGCTGGGCGGTGACCCGGTGTTGGGGTCAACGTTCGACGAGATCCTGGTGAAGTTCGAGAACGACGAAAAGACCAAAGCTGTTGTTATGTGTGGTGAGATCGGCGGTGTCTACGAGGAGCGCGCCACGGAGACCATCAGCCGCATGGAAACGCCGGTGCTGGCGATGATCGGCGGCATCTACGCTCCCCCCGGCAAGCGGATGGGTCACGCCGGGGCGATTGTCGAGGGGAAAATGGGCACGGCTCAGGAGAAGCTTGACGCTCTTGCTGCGGCCGGTGCACATCCCTGCCGCACCTTCACCGACATCCCGAAGACGCTTGCGAAGTTGGGGGTGTAGAGGGGGGGACAGGCAGATAGGAAGTGATCCACCGCGGACCGGAGCTGAGTTGTAGGTCGAGACCCCTGCGGTCTCGACGGATTCAAGATCGGTAGGGTGGGTTCGTCCTCGGACCCGCCTTTGTGGGCAGGTGTCAGAACCACAGGGGTTCTGACCTACAAGACTAAGTTGGGGGTGTAGAGTAGCAGTTGTAGGTCGAGACCCCTGCGGTCTCGACAGATTCAAGATCGGTAGGGTGGGTCCGTCCTCGGACCCGCCTTTGTGGGCTACAGGGCTATTCTGACCCTCAGAGCCAGCTTGCTGCTGGCAGCACATCAAAAGTATTTGACATAAATCACGATTCACTGTTGCTTATACTAATTAACTGATGAGAGTTGAATCTCAGATACTTGGGAGAACCAATTTATGAATAAACCTACTGATGCTAACCGGCTAACGAAGAGCAGGTGGATTATACCTACATGCACAGTCGCGAATGCAATAATCATGGCTGGGATATTAGTTATGTATGCATCACAGGTGGCAGTAATGAGAGACCAGCTTGACGTCATGCAAGGCACTCTGCAGACTATGGAGGAGAATCAACGAGTAGCGCAGAAGCCAATGATAATGGTACACCTCATGAAAGACCTTGACTCAGGCATCGTAGGGGAAACTATTCCTATACCGACAAAGGGGGGCGATGTCAGATTTAGCGTCCCGTACTTTATCACTAACATTGGCAAGAATCCAGCTCTTGGTATGACATATCTTCACTGGATATCGACGGATTCAAGCTATTCTCCACCCGCCGACCTCGAAACTCAGACTCGCTACGCTGACGACATTCTTTTCCCCGCAACAAATTTTCATGGTGGAAGAGATCAATTCCTGAGACAGGATTATTACGATGCCGAAGTCGACGGAAAGAGCTTTTATCGTCATTTCGCCTATTGGTACGCTGACGGAGGCGGCCATCAGTATGGTCATCATGTTGTGTGGCTTGTGAAGTATGACAAAGAGTCGGATGTCCTCACTTTTCAGTCGATTAGATATTATCCGTTAAGCACCGAGCCACCACAGTAGGTCCGTACCCCTTGGTGGTTCTGCCATTGCGGCGGGTTCGAAGACACTCACACGTTCAGGCTGTTGGCCGGGATGTGTCGTTCCGTGCCCGGCAGATGCCCTCGTCTGCCCTCTGTCCTACTGGCGATTGCCAATATCCAATCTTCGAAAACAACCTGGATTCCGGGTCAGGCCCGGAATGACGAAGGGTGACACCCGCTACTCACCCCAATGATGAAGGGTGGCACCCTCAAACTTGTTTGGGGGTGTTTTTGCGATCAGGTCCAAACGAGTTTGAACCTGCCACCCGTCGGCGTTGCCGGTTTTTCGCGCGAAGCGCAAAAGGCAGGCTTGCCTGTTCCGTGGGCGGCAGACCTGCGGTCTGCTGCATCAGTCAAACTGGCGAAAGCCAGCGTCCCAGCCTTCGATAACAACCTTGATTCCGGGTCAGGCCCGGAATGACGAAGGGAAACTCCCGCTACTCATCGGTTCTTGACAACATGAACTTGCGATGACCACTTCCCCGTCGTATCTTGCGCCTGCCGAAAAAAACGCTGTGGCAGGAACCGATAGATGGCATGAAATCATACCTTGACTGTATTCCCTGCTTTTTCGAGCAGGCGCTCCGCGCCGGGCGAATCGCCACTGATGACGAACAACTGCAGAAGCGCGTTCTCGATGGCGAAGCGTCAGATGGCTTTCCGAACGGTGCTCAGAAACCTGCCGACCTGCCTGAAGAGAGCCGGCTTGTTCTTTGCCTCGCGCATGATTTTCACCAGGGCCGAACCGATCACAACGCCATCGGCGAAACGACACAGCCGCTGAGCGGTCTCCGGCGATGAAACACCGAACCCGGCCACGAACGGCTTGGAGAGCTTATCTCGCAGGCGTTTCAAATACCGGTCGGTGGCAGTATCGAACTTCTTGCCGGTACCGGTGACTCCGGTGACTGTGACCGCGTAAACCAGGTCGCACGAACGGCTGTCGATAAGGGCGATCCGCTCCGTTGTCGATGTCGGCGCCACGAGGAAAACGAGCGAAAGGCCACGAGCGCGTGCGTCCTCGGCAAACGATGCGCCGTCTTCCACCGGCAGGTCGGGTATTATGAAGCCGTCGACGCCGCATCTGCGCGCCCTCGCCAGGAGCCTCGATTGACCGTACACAAGCACCGGATTGTAGTAACCCATCAGGATCAGCGGAAAGGCGACAGTCTGCCGCAGAGTTTGTACTCCCTGGAGTATCTTCCCCAAGTGTACGCCGTTGTCCAGTGCTACTTTCGAGGAGTGCTGGATTTCCGGCCCGTCGGCTAAGGGATCGGAGAACGGGATACCCAGTTCTACAATGTCGGCGCCGCAGTCGCGCGCAATTCTCACAAGCTCGAGCGAACTGTGAAAATCCGGGTACCCGGCGGTGAAAAACGGAACCAGCAGCTTGCGCTTGCCGAGGCTTCCGACCGTCGCTGCGATCCGGTTCACGGCTACAACCTTCCCCAGTCGGCGAGAATGCCCATGTCCTTGTCCCCCCGGCCTGAAAGACAGATGACCACGTTGCTGCGCCTCTTGAAGCGGGAGCGCTCCTTCGCTAAGTAGGCTATGGCGTGGGCCGATTCAAGGGCCGGGATGATACCTTCCAGGCGCGAAACCAGCTTGAGGGCCCACACCGCCTCCTTGTCGGTGACGTTGCCGAAGACGACGCGGTCGGTGTCTTTCAGGTATGAGAGTTCCGGCCCGACTCCGGGATAATCCAAACCGGCCGAGATCGAGTGCGGCAGGATCACCTGGCCGTCGAAGTCATATATCAGGTAGCTGTATGACCCGTGAAGGACGCCCGGTTTTCCTCGCGCCAGAGTGGCCGCATGTCGACCGGAACGCAAGCCATAGCCGCCCGCTTCCACACCGTACAGCTTCACGCGCCGTTCCCTGACAAAGGGGCTGAAAATGCCGACCGCATTCGATCCGCCGCCCACGCAGGCGATAATGGCATGCGGCAGCCCCCCCAAAGCCTTGCGGCACTGCCTCTTTGTCTCCAGACCGATGACCGACTGGAAATCCCGCACCAACATTGGATACGGGTGCGGCCCGACAACGGATCCGATTATGTAGAAAGTCGTGCGCACGTTGGTCACCCAGTCGCGCAGCGCCTGGCTGGTGGCGTCCTTGAGCGTTTTCGACCCCGATTCCACCGGCACGACTTCCGCTCCCAGAAGCAGCATCTTGTCCACGTTCGGGGCCTGTCGCCTCATGTCCTCGGTTCCCATGTACACTACGCAGTCCAGCCCGAACCGCGCGCAGACCGTGGCCGTCGCCAGACCATGCTGACCGGCGCCGGTTTCGGCGATCACCCGCTTCTTCCCCATGCGCCGCGCCAGCAGCACCTGGCCGACGGTATTGTTGATCTTGTGCGCGCCGGTGTGATTAAGATCCTCGCGCTTGAAATAGACCCGCGGTCCGTCAAGGTATTCCGTCAGCCTTTCCGCAAAGTAAAGCGGCGATGGTCGCCCCACGTAAGTAGAGAGATAACCGCTCAACTCTTTCTTGAAGGCGAGGTCGTTCCTGATCGTTCGATACTCGTGCTCCAACTCGTCAAGAGCATGGATGACGGTTTCGGGAACGTATCGTCCCCCGTAAGGACCGAACCGGCCCTTACTATCCGGCAGTGATTTAACTCTTCTCTTCATATCTCAGCCGGTTGCACATTTTGAAGAACTCTCTCATCTTGATATGCGATTTCACACCGGGCGAATCCTCCACCCCGGAATTCACGTCCACAACCAACGGCTTGAACCTCTTGACACCCTCGGCAACATTGCGCGCCGACAGCCCGCCAGCCAGTACCAGGTTACTTATCGGCCGGGGCGGCCTGACCGACCAGTCGAACGCGCGACCCGTACCGCCCGGCAGTTCGGACGAGGCATTGTCAATCAACACGAGGTCGGCCCGGCTCATATAAAGCCGCCGGTAGTCAGCCTGCGTCCGAACGTGAAACGCCTTGATGACACCAAGCCCCGCCTTCTGCAGCGCCCTGACGTGGCCGACCGGCTCGTTCCCGTGGAGCTGAATGAAGTCAAGACGCAGCCTGGTTCCCAGCGATATCACACGCTCGAGCGACTCATCGACGAACACTCCCACCGGCCTGACCGTCGGCGGCAATGACTGTAATATCGCACGCGCCTTTTTCACCGTGAGGAAGCGCGGCGAGGGGCGATAGAAGATCATGCCGATCATGTCGGCTCCCAGTTCGGCGGCCGACAGAGCGTCGTCGACATGCGTAATCCCGCAGACTTTAATCCGGAACGTCTTCACGCCGTCCTCAACGATTGCAACAGCCGCACGGGGTCATCGGCCGTCATCAGAACCTCGCCGATGAGGAAACGGGTGTAGCCGGAGTCGCGCAGGCGAACGATATCATCAGGCGTCCCTATGCCCGACTCGGAAACCCTGATGACACTGTCCGGAATGAGCGACGCCAGGCGTTCTGACGTCTTGAGACTGACCGAGAAGTCATCCAAGTTGCGATTGTTTACCCCGATAATATCGGCGCCGCAGTCAACAGCCATCTTCACTTCGTCGCCTTCGTGTGTTTCGACTAAGCAGTCAAGTCCTAAATCGGACGCCGTTTTGATAAGTTCCGTGAGCATTCTCGCACGGTGCAACCGCACGATCAGCAGCACCGCGTCGGCGCCTGAGTACCGGGCATAGTATAGCTGATACGATTCCAGAATGAAATCCTTGCACAAAACAGGCAGCGACGAAGCTTCAGCGGCCTCTCTCAGATATTCCGCGCGGCCGTAGAAGTAGTTGCGCTCTGTGAGCACCGACAACGCCGCAGCGCCGCCGTCGCGATATTTCGCCGCCAATTCCGCCGGGTTGAAGTTCTCGACCATGATTCCTTTGGAGGGTGACCCCTTTTTCAGTTCCGCAATGATCTTTGTTTCCGTCTCGCCTGCCAGTGCTCCTCGGAAAACCCCCGCAGGATGATCCGGCAGTTGGCGCTCCAGGGATTGTAAAGGCAACTCGGCCTTGAGGCGCTCGATTTCCAGCCGCTTGCCGGCCGCAATCTCCTGCAGTATGTTCATCAGGTGACTTCCTCCCTCGTGATGACCCAGCCCGATTGGCCCTGACTGTGAGTCTCGGTCCTGCGGAAGAGCGTGAAAAAGACCACCGACGAAATGATATATATCACGATGGTAATGTTCATGGTCACCGTATAGCCGTAGTGTTCTATGAGGCTGCCGCCAATCGCCGTGGAAACCATCCACGATGACGTCCAGGCGACCATAAGCAGCGCTCCGACCAGGCCCTGCTCGTTCTTGCGGGCCAGTTCCATTCCCAGGTTCGTCACCAGCGGCACACCAAGGTTCATCAGGCCACCGCGCATCACGAACGCCACAAACGCCAGCGGCAGGAAATAGGCGTATGACAGAGCCGCCATAAATGGTATCGACATCAATTGCGTGATCACCACGGTTCGCACCAGCCCGAATCTCTTGACCAGAACGGGACCGGCCAGCGACCCGGTCAGCATCGAGAAATGCACCACCGAATAAAACAGCCCGATCGTATCCGGGGCAAGGTCGAAACGATCGCGGAAGTAGAGGTTCAGGAAGGGAATGATAAGACCTGCGCCGGAGCCGATGATGAAGTTCGTTGCAAATATCTTGAGATAGAATCCACCCCTCTCCCGCAACCGGGCACGCGAGAGACTGATATGGCGTTCCTCCACGGAAGGGCGCGAAGACTTTATCATCACGAAGGGAATCATGGCCAGAAGGCCGACAACAATACCCGCGCACAAGGTGTATTGATAGCCGAGGACCAGGTCGCCGGTTCGTTCACCGATGATCGCCGCCAGGCGTCCGGCCGAGACAGCGCCGACCATACCGGCCAGCAGGTTCGTCCCAAACGAGAACGAGAACAGGTACGTTCGCTCGACCGGAGTGGAATTGCGCATGTAGAACGGTCCCGCCGCCACGCGATAGAACGAAAAGGCCATCCCGCTCAGAACCGAGAAAGACGCCAACAGCAGAAAAGTCTTGAAGCTCACGATGCAGTAGCTGAAAATCGCAAACAGGATACAACTGGCGATCAGTATCGGCTTGAGTCTGATGCGGCTCAGCAGAAGCCCGGCCGGGATGGCCATCACGGTCATGCCCACCGCCCGGGACGAGGCCACCAGGCCGATATCGCTCTCAAGGAAGCCGATCTCCTTCAGGTACAGATTGAGTAACAGCAGGAAGACCTGGAAATTGATGCCGATCAGGAACGACCCGAACAGATACAGCCGGGCGTTCCTGCTGAACAGCTTGACATGGTCGAGGTAGTCCCGGATACCGCGATGTAACCGGGCGTTGATACCGACGGGCAACTTGTTCTCAGAAAGATCAGACACAGAGCGCTTCTTTATGCCGTCCGTGAAGCCTTAATCCAGTCCTCAAGCAATTGCTTCCCTGCCCCGCTGTCCAGCGCCCGGGTGGCCAGTCTCACGCCGTCGGCGATAGAGTCGGCCCTGTCGGCTACATAGGTCATCACCCCGGCATTTAAGATCACAGCCTCGCGATAGGGGCCAGGTCGACCTTGCAGAACCCCAGTGAAAATGTCACGGTTGCGTGCGGCATCACCGCCGGCGAGAGCATCGGTACCGCATAGGGCTATGCCGACCTCATCCGGTCGCAGCGTTTTCGCTTCTCTGCTGCCGGCCGTCACTTCTACATAATCAGTCGGGGCGGAGACCGAGAACTCGTCGAGGCCGTCACGGGAGTGAGCCACTATGATCTTCGTCGAACCGGTGATTTCGAGAACGTCTGCCATCAGGCCCAATAGCGCCCCGTCGTAGACGCCGATAAGCTGCCGTTTCACGAGGGCCGGGTTGGACATCGGGCCGAGGATATTAAAAACCGTGCACACACCCAACTCCTTTCGCGGAGTCATGGCGTGCTTCATGGCCGGATGGAAACTCGGCGCAAACATGAAGCCAAAGCCGACATCGCCGATGTTCTTCTCAACCTGCTGTGGTCCGGGGTCGATATTCCCTCCACAGGCCTCCAGAAGATCGGCCGAGCCGCATTTTGAGCTGACGCTACGGTTACCGTGCTTGGCTACCGTGACACCGGCCGCGGCCGCGACAATTGCCGCGGCGGTTGAGATATTGAATGTGTGTGCCCCGTCGCCCCCGGTGCCGCAGCCGTCAACGGCGCGCTCGTCGTCAACCGTGACCTTCACGGCATGGTCACGCATGGTCTGAACGAACCCGGCCACTTCCTGGGCTGTCTCACCCTTCTGTTTGAGCGCGATCAGCAGCCCTGCTATCTGGGCGGCGGTGGCTTCGCCCGTCATGATCGCATCCATCACGCGGGCTGCTTCTTCGAAAGTGAGCGCCGCACCGGACAGGACTTTTTCCAGGGCCTCGCGTATCATCACAAACTCTCCAGGAAATTACCAAGCATTGCCTTGCCGTCGGGCGTCATGATTGATTCCGGGTGAAACTGCACACCGTAGAGGGCCAGTTGCCGATGTTCTATACCCATTATGACGTCATCGTCGCACCAAGCGGTCACCTTGAACTCGCGCGGAAGGCTGTCGGGTTCCACCACCAATGAATGGTAGCGCGTGGCCACAAAAGGATTGGGCAATCCCCGAAACAGCAGTGAACCCCGGTGGCGAATGTTCGAGGTCTTGCCGTGCATCAACACCGGTGCGTAGCCGATTCGAGCGCCGTACACCTGGGCAATCGCCTGGTGACCTAAACAGACGCCCAAGATAGGCACTTTTCCCGCCAGCTCAATGACAAGCTGATTCATAATGCCCGCATTCTCCGGTCGCCCCGGCCCGGGAGAGAGGACTATGGCCTCCGGATTCATGGCGGCGATCTCAGGCACGGTGATCTCGTCGTTGCGATAGACGACAATGTCGGCTCCCAATTCACCTAAGTACTGGACTAAGTTGTACGTGAAGGAGTCGTAGTTGTCAAGCAGGAACAGCATCAGGTATCGTTTCCCGCGACAGCCTCCATGAGGGCGCGAGCCTTGGCTTCGGTTTCCCGGAATTCGCGCAGTGGTTTGGAGTCGGCCACTATGCCCGCCCCCGCCTGCAGGTAATACCTGTTTTTTCTCTTGACGATTGTCCTGATGGCGATGCAGGAGTCAAGGTTTCCCCAGAAGTCAAGGTAAGCAACAGACCCGGCGTAGACGCCCCGGCGTTCCGTTTCCAGTTCGTCGATAATCTCCATGGCGCGAATCTTCGGCGCTCCCGACACCGTCCCGGCGGGGAAACACGCGAAGTGACCGTCCAATGGGCTGGTTCTCTTCTTGAGTCGACCGGTGACCGAACTCACCAGGTGTATGACGTGCGAGTACTTCTCCGGAACCATCCTCTCGCCGATACGGACCGTGCCCGCCCGGCTGACCCGGCCGATGTCATTGCGGCTGAGGTCGAGAAGCATAGTATGCTCTGCCAGCTCCTTGGGATCGGCCATGAGGCTGCGGATTCGTTTCTCGTCTTCGGTGTCGCTGGCTCCCCGTGGCCGTGTCCCGGCGATCGGTCGGGTCTCAATCGTGCCTTTCTCAACGCGGACCATCATCTCCGGGGAAGCCCCGATAATCGCGTCCGAGCCGAACCTGAGCAGGAACATGTACGGTGACGGATTGATTCTTCGCAGTCGCCGGTAGACTGAAAGCGCCGACCGGTCACAATCGAGATGCCATCGCTGCGAGAGGACCACCTGCAGAATGTCTCCCTCCCGGATGTAGTGCTTTGCCCGCCGCACCATGCGGGTGAACTCTTCCTGTCGGCAGTGCGCCACTACCCTGACGCGACGCGGCCTGTGGTCGTCGTCGGGTTTCGTCGGCTTTCTCAGGTTTTGTTTCATACGGGCGATTGCCGCCACCGCCGAGTTGTACTTGTCTTTCAGGCCCGGCTGCCCTTTCTCATGAAGGACATTGGCTATCAGCAGGATTTCCTGTTTGAGGTGGTCGAAGACAACAAGGCGGTCATAGAAACCGAAACGCATTTCCGGCAGACCGACTTCATCCGCATTCCGGTCGGAAATCCGCTCCACCCACCGCACGGCATCATAAGAGAAATACCCCACTGCCCCACCGGTGAACCGGGGCAACTGTTCAACTCTGACCGGTCTGTAGACTGAAAACAGTTCATCGAGAAACTCCCGGGGATCGGCTGTGAGGGTTGTCCTTCTGCCCTTCTGCCTGAGAATGACCTTGCCGGCGTTTCCCTCCACCACGAGAAAAGGCTTGAACCCTATAAAGGAATAGCGGGCAATTTTCTCCCCGCCCTCAATCGATTCCAGGAGGAAAGAACTGCGCTTTGACCGGGCCAGTTTGATATAGGCCGAAACCGGGGTATCGAGATCAGCGGGGATCCGGCAAAAGATCGGAACTACGTTCCCTTTTGCGTTCAACTTCCTGACTTCAGGCAACGAGATCATGGAAGTGCAAACTCCCCCTCGGCAACAAACACGGCCGGTCCGGTCAGTTCAATAAGGTTGCTGACTTCGTTCCACTTGACGAAGAGGGAACCGGTCTCAAACTGCACTTCGCACTCCCGATCAACCAGCCCCAACATCACCGCGGCACAAACGGCAGCCGCCGCCCCGGTGCCGGATGAACCGGTGGCCCCCGCCCCCCGCTCCCAGTCGGCCACGCGGATCCTGCGTCGAGTGGCCACCTTCACGAACTCCACGTTGGTGTGATTGGGAAACGCCCGGTGAACCTCGATTTCAGAACCCAGTTGCTTCCAGTCGAAGTCGAAGTCTTTCACGAACAGAACCGTGTGAGGATTGCCCACCGACAGGCACGTCACCGGGAAATCCAGACCTGCCAGCTTCAGGGGCGCATTGATCATGTGTTTTCTGCGGGTGCGGATCGGCACCCTCGCCGACTCAAACTCCGGCGTACCCAGGTCGGTCCTGATCAACATACCACCATCCGCTTTGTCGAGTACTCGCGTCCGATGCGGCAGGCCGTTCATCAGAAACGTGAAGCTCCGCCTCCGTCGATCCTCCCTGAATCGGTGCAGAGCGGCAATGCGCAGACCGTTGCCGGACTTCTCCGCCCAACTGCCGTCGGCGTTGTAGATATCAATGACATCGCCTCGCGGGCCACTTGCTAGATAGAGAATACCATCGGCTCCGACCCCGGGCCGCCGGTCACATATTGCCGCCGCCAGCTCCGAAAGGTTCACTCGAGACAGTCGTCTGCGATGACTCTCGATGACAATGAAGTCGTTGAACAGGGCATGATACTTGGCAAATGCGATTCTCACAAAGCCTTGATAGCATATACCCACCCCGCGTTCAAATAAAAACAGCCCGCCGGATGCGGGCTGCCCTTCAGGATATCGATTCCGCGAACAGCGCCAGGAAGGACTGTCCACAGTCAACCGGCCGGATACGATCGGCTACATGTTCTCGCTAATCACTTTTCCCAGTCTGGCGGTTCCTTTCTCGATGTTCTCGAGGGTGGCGTTGGAAAAATTCAATCGCAGCGTGTTTACGCCCCGTCCGTCCGGGTGGAACGGCTGGCCGTAGACATAGGCCACCTTCATCTCAACCGCCTTTGGCAACAAATCCTTCGCGGACATGTGCTGCGGAAGCTCCACCCACAGGAACAGACCTCCCTCCGGTTCGGTCCACTTCACGCCTGCGGGGAAAGTCTTGCGCATCGTCTCAAGCATTAGGTTACGCTTGGTCCTGTAGTCGACCTTTATTTTCTCGATGTGCGGCTCCAGCTTACCGGCGCTGACAAACTCGTAGATCATATACTGGCACAGAGTATTTGTGTGCAGGTCGACACATTGTTTGATCTTCTCGATATGCGGGATGAAATTCCTGGGTCCGTTCATCCAGCCGATACGGAGGCCGGGAGCAATCACCTTGGAAAATGTACGTACGGCAATAACCGTATCCCCGCCAATCGATTTCAAAGTCGGTTGCGCCTTTCCGGCGAACCTGATATCACCGTATGGATTGTCGTCGACAATGGGAATATCATACTTGTTGGCTATGTCAATAAGCGCTTCACGACGCGCGCGGGACATGGTGATCCCGGTCGGGTTCTGGAAGTTGGAAATGGTGTAGATCAGTTTGGGTCTAAACTTGCGGATATTCTCTTCGACCAGATCAACAATCAACCCTTCGTCATCCATTTCCACTGGTGCATAGCGCGCCTGGTAGATGTTGAAGGCCTGCAGGGCGCCGACGTAGGTCGGGTTCTCGGTGATTATGTAGTCGCCAGGGGCGATAAAGGCGCGGCCGATCAGTTCAATCGCCTGCTGGCCACCGGAAGTGATTAGCAGGTTATCCACGTCAGTGGCCGTTCCACGCTTGGTAGCCCGCTCTGCCACCAACTCGCGCAGCGGCACGATACCTCTGGACAGCGAATACTGCACACAGGCGTCCTTGTACTTTTTCAACGAGTCTTCCATTGCCTGCCGCAGGTCGTCCAGTGGGAACAATTCCGGCGCCGGAAGACCGCCCGCAAAAGAGACTACACCAGGTTGCGATGATATTTTCAGAATCTCTCTGATTATGGAAGCTTCCAGGTCAACGACGTGTGGTGCAATGGGCCACTTCTCCGTATTGACACTGTGTTCAACTATTGCCATGACGACATCCTTTCCCTGTATTCCAACTCCGGATGGCAATCAACGCCAGAAATCCACAACAACAGCCGGTATTCGGCAACGTCCGTCCTGACCGCCAACGCTGTTTCTACCGTTCCATTATCATAATAACATCATGGAGATGCGAATCCAATCGAAATCGGGCCAGATTGTGAAAAAGGTAACATGTGCCTTGTTGTGATACTGCCGAAACTGCCATAGTCGATGCCGCGTGCATAGATCAACAGTACCCTCTAATACAAGGTATCAGGCGGGATTAGCGGCGTCACTTGAAGCTTTACATGTGGTCGCGCCAGTGACCGAGCCGACAACTGGACTCGCATCTGCGCCATACAATAGTGAAGTCATCTCAATATCATACTGTACTGTATCAGGGTAGTATCGTGGCAACGAAGACATTCAAGCCACCGAGCGGGGTCGAACCGCTGACCTATTGATTACGAATCAATTGCTCTGCCAACTGAGCTACGGTGGCTTTTATCACCTATTCACCCGTTCGGCATTATAAGCCCGCGGCTGTAATCTGTCAAGAAAAACGCTGGCGGGGGGCTGAGGAGCATGTTACTTGCCGTGTGAGACAAGTCGTTGACGAACTGCCTCGAACAGGCAGACCCCCGTAGCCACTGAGACGTTGAGGCATTCCACCCTCCCGGCCATGGGAATCCGCGCCAGGAAGTCGCAGCATTCCTGCGTGAGCCTGCGCAATCCTTTGCCCTCGGCGCCCATTACCACACCGAGAGGGCCTGTCAGATCAGTATCGTAGATAGTGGAACCTGCGCTGTCCGCGGTCCCCACCATCCAAAGGCCGGCATCCTGCAGTTGCTTCATAACCCGCACCAGGTTAGTAACCTGCACAAACGGCACGGATTCCGCCGCCCCGCAGGCGATGGTGCGAACGGTGTCGGTGAGCGAGACCGAGCGGTCCTTCGGCGCCACTACACAGTGGACGCCGGCGGCATCAGCCGAGCGCAAACAAGCGCCGAGATTGTGGGGATCCTGAATACCGTCCAGAATCAACAGAAACGGCTCCCCGACTATCCCCTCAAGGATAGCGAACAACTCTTCTTCCGCTCTGACGCCGGCGTCGATACGGCGATCGGTGTGGCCGTGAGTGCGGCCCGAGCGCGATCTCGGTCTCTTTCCCAAGCGGAGAACTCCTCACGTGAAATTGGCCGGCTGCGGCCGTTCCAGTTCAATCCGGTTCCGATAAACGCTTATGTAACGCCTTCAGGTCGGCATGTCAAGTCAGCCGAGAAAGCCGACCCGACCGGCGGTGGGCTCTTGCAGAGTCGCATGACCGCGATGTGAGCAGTCGTCCCGCGCTCCGGATTCCCGGTAACGGCATGACGATCCTACCACCGGAGGTAGTTAAATATTGACTTCACAGTCACAATCGTTTATCTTAACCAGAGTAGAGCCGGTTGCGTTTCGGTCTTGCATGATTACCCATCACGGATTCAAGCCGGTGTCTGTTGTACCGAAGTAGAATGTAGACGAAGAGACAACTTTAAGTATTTCATTTGAGACGCCTAGTCTTGTCCCTCAGGTGAATGACACGATGGTCAAACGTGTCTTACAAGGATTTATCGCCTCAGCGATTCTTATCGCTCTCCCGTGTTCCGGTTCCGTCTTCGCCCAGGGCTCCATCTATGGCGCCATAGCCAATTCCGATCATACTGTCCCGGCAGACTCCGAGATCAGCTTCTTTGGCTATCTGTCCGATACCGACGACGAAATAAGGATCGAGGGGGCTATCGGCGCCGGGTACGAAGCCGGCTTCTGGTATGACGACTTCCAGAACTTCCAGGGGGAAGCGCCCGGAGATGAGTATGATTTCCATTTCTTCAGTTCCGTCCGGGGAGAGGGACACGTCCTGTCCGAGTTAGTGCCGGACAATTCGTTTGAGCGCGAAGACGTCGCCCTGGCCCCGGTTGCCTGGCCGCCGCCTCCCACCGGCCTGACCGGCGATGCTGTAACCGGTTCCCCGATCGTGCTGAGATGGAACGGCGTAGCTGGGCTGACCTTCCACATCTACCGCCGGGTGGTGCCTTCGGCCGGCTCCTTTTTCAGGATCGATGCTCCCGACGGATCTCCCGCCAATCCCGGAGTGGCCGACAGTATCTTCGTGGGCACCGACTCCGACGAGGCGCACAGCTACCAGTACCTGATGATCGCCGAAGACGCATCCGGGCAGTTGAGCCCGCACTCTTCTATCCTTACCGTGCAGTACACGTCCGGCTGCTGCGTATTTCGGGGGGATATCAACCACTCGGGCGCGCTGCCCATCGACATAGGTGACCTGGTTTACCTGGTAGAATACATGTTTGCAGACGGCCCACAGCCAGCTTGCCATGCGGAGGCGGACGTCAACGGCGACGGAGCCGAACTGATTGACATCGCCGACCTGGTTTACCTGGTGGAGTTCATGTTCAACGAGGGTCCTGAACCGTCGCCGTGTCCGTAGCGGTGTCACCGCTTCTGTTGACTTCATGTTCCCGACGACCCGCCGCCGGTTATTCCTTGCTTCGAGTTCTGATCGAATCAGTTGCACGAAATAGGAATCGAGCCGGCCGACGGGGCCGGGCATGTTGTGTTGTGCCATCAGGCGTCCCGAGGCTGTTCCAGAAGTCGGTCAGGGGCAGACCGGAGGGTCTGCCGCCCACGGGATCTTTTAGCGGACAGCCTCGGGATGCACGACACCACGTTTATGACGAATCCGCCGGTTTCCGTGTCTCTGGTTCCCAAGTGTGAGAAGACGCTCATTCGATAACGCCTCAGTAACTCTCGAATGAGAAAGAACTTGCCGCCCGTCTGCGATGCTCATAGTTTGACGCTCATCATGTTGAGTACCATCGCACGTAGTCATGGTTTGCGCAATTGACGCCCACCATTGACATTATCTATCTGCTTGTCGGTTGCGGCGTCTGCGGTATCTCCGTGACCTTTGCCGTCAGCTCCATTGGCGAGAGGAAATGGCGGGCGGCCGTCATCAGCGGTGCCGCGGCGATAGTTCTGGGAGTGGTCTGGTCGGGAGCCTTTTTCCTCTATTCCCCTTCAGGCGCCGGGAAGGTCATTCTGATGATCGGTGTCGCTGTCCTGGCGTTAGCCTACTACCTGCCCGTCGGGCGGCGCAGCTCTATTCGAATCGACCAGGCGGGCGAGAGGGTGGATGAGCGTGACGTTATCTTTGCCCGCGAGGACTATCCTCCGGGCACGGTGGAGCACGAACAATACTACACCATGCGGCCTGAGAACCTGGCCATAGACAACCACATCCGCGCTCTGCCGGAACTCCTCAAGCCCGGCGGGCGCTACTACGATCCGGTTCGCTCAACGCGACTGGAAGCCGTTTTCGATGTAATCGAAGGTCTGTCCCACCGTGTCGACGGGGAAACGGAAAGCTCCCCGGTCGAGCCTGATCCAACGCAAATGACACGAGAAATCAAGAGACTGGCCGGCAGACTTGGCGCTGACGCCGTCGGTATCGCCAGGTTAAACTCGAGATATGTGTACTCACACGTCGGTCGCGGGCCGGAACCCTGGGGCGCTCCGATCACAAACGATCACAAGTATGCCGTTGTCTTCGCGCTTGAAATGAATTACCGGCAGGTAGAGACTGCACCCCGTCTCCCGCTGACGGAGGAATCGGCGCTCCAGTATCTGAGGGGAAGCCACATTTCGATATCGCTGGCGCAATACATCCGCTCTCTGGGTTACCCGGCGCGGGCGCACGTGGCCGGAAGCAACTACCAGATCATGTTACCGCCGGTCGCCCATGATGCCGGTCTTGGCGAATTAGGGCGCTCCGGTTACCTCATATCGCCTGTCTTCGGCCCCAGAATGCGGTTAGGAGCAGTAACCACCGACCTGCCGCTGATCGCCGACAGCCCTGTCAGTTTCGGCGTCCAGGACTTCTGTGAACAGTGCCTCAAGTGCGCAACGAACTGTCCCTCAGGCGCCATACCGAGCAAGGCAAAGTCCTGGGTCAGGGGTGTCGAAAAATGGCCTCTTAACGTGGAACGGTGTGTCCGCTACTGGCGGTTGATCGGCACCGACTGCGGCCTGTGCATGAAGGTCTGCCCTTTTAGCCACCCACCGACGTTTGTGCACGATCTGGTTCGCGCCGGTATCAGGAGATCAGCACTTGCCCGCCGCATATCGGTAATCGGCGATGATATACTGTACGGCAGGAAAGCAGACTATCCGCAAGCCTGAAATTCGATCGGGGTTTTCGATGTCACTCCGATTCCGACAGGGCCGGTTTGTTGATCTTGCCCGATGCGTACTTCGGAAGAACATCGATAAACCGGATATATTTTGGCACTTTGTGTGCTGCCAGCGCCGCCCGGCAATGATCCTGCATTTCTCTTTCGTCGGCTGTCACGCCGTCTCGGAGCACTACTATCGCTTTGATCGCCTCGCCAAGAACGCTGTCCGGCACGCCGATCACGGCCGCCTCCTGCACTTTGCCGTTTTCCAGCAGACATTCCTCGATCTCCTTAGCGCTGACACGGTTGCCGCCCGCCTTGATAATGTCCTTCTTGCGCGAAACAATGTACAGATACCCCTCCCGGTCGCGGCGGGCAAGATCACCCGTAAACAGCCGGCCATCTCGCAGGACCTGGCTCTCTTCCTCGGGCTGATTGAAGTAGCCAAGCATGACGCAATCCCCGGAAACGGCAATCTCCCCCACTTCGCCGACAGGCACCTCCCGTCCGTTTTCGTCGGCGACTCGGATCGTCAGCCCCGGCACGGGGATACCGATAGACCCGATTTTCTCCCGGAGCCGCTCCGGGGGAAGGTAAGAAATGCGTGGTGAGGCCTCCGTCTGGCCGTACATAATGAATATCTCCTTGTCAGGGAAGGCGGCCATGACCTTGCGGATGACCTCGGGGGCCATCGCTCCGCCGGCTTGTGTCAGGTAACGAAGTTCCCCCAGACCCTGCGAACAGAAATTGGCGTTGTTCAGGAGAATCATGAAATTGGACGGCACGCCCGAGAAGCCCGTCACTTGCTCCTTTGACATTGTCTGCAATATGACCTGGGGGAAGGCAAAGCGGTTATCGACCACAACCCGCCCACCCACCATCATGTGGGTCAGCAGAAGCGAATTGCCGTAGATATAGTAAAACGGCAGAATCATTATCACCGAATCATCCTTCGTAAGCCGCAGGTACTCGACGGTCGCCACCGTGTTCGAGACCAGGTTACGGTGCGACAGCATCACCCCCTTGGGGATACCGGTGCTTCCGGAGGTATAGAAGATCGCCGCCAGGTCCTCCGGGCAGGTCGGCATTGTGTCGTGCGTCAGATGTTCCGGAGGCGCCACGGTGTCGATGCCGGCAATCAACTCCTCGAAATTGCTCTCATCGGCCTGCTTCAAGATACCCGGCAGCGTTTCTGTTTCGGCTGCTGCATGGTCGGAATCGACCCCGCCGTCGGCGATGATAAGCTTCACCGGGGAATCATCCTTGACAATGTCGGGAAGGTGCCTCGCGAACTTGGCCTGAATACACAGACCCCAAGCCTGGCAATCCCCTATAATAAAGCGCAGCTTCTCCGGCCTGAGCGAACTGTCCAGCGGCACCGCGACATACCCCGCCCTCAGGACGGCAAAAAAGAGCATGACATATTCAATCGAGTTCTCGTAAAGAACCGCCACCCGGGAACCGGGGTCGAATCGGGCCCGCCTGAGCCTGCGGGAGATCTTGTCGGATGCCAAAAGCAATTCCCGATAACTGATCGCCCGTCCGCCGTGCGTAACGGCGGTTGCGTCGGGGGAAATGGCCGCGCCTCTTCTCAATAGATCATAAAGTACCATGCTGTCAGGTCATCCTGAGTATAAGTGTCACAGTATCGACATTATCGGCATTTTCGTCAAGTTACAAGCACCGCTTCGTCGTCCGCACTACCGGACGGCTGAGGCACGGCCGAGGCTCCGCAATTGGCTGTTGCGTACACGCCCAACTCGCAGCCACAGACTGAAGTGGGGAGTCAAGCCTGTCGATACCATTCACCAAGTGACGTAGCTGCCCGTCTCGTCGGGCAGCAACCACCATGACTCCACGGTCCTTAGCTAGTGTAGTGTTACAGAAATAACTTAACAAAACATGAGGCCCTAACTGATTAACTGCCACAACCATAACTTTTCGTGAATAGTAATAGTATTTAAGGAACACTACACTAGGAGCAAATATGTATGATGACTACGCCATACAGAGCGGCGACGGCTTCTCCGGATCCGACATGACGAGCGGTTTCACCTACCTGATCGTCATTGCGGTATGGGTCTATTTCGCGTACATGCATTATCGAATGGCTCACAAGACCGGTCAGGCCGACACCGCCTGGTGGGCTTTCGTCCCCTTTCTCAATACTGTTCTGCTGATCCGGATGGCCGAGAAGCCGATCTGGTGGTTCCTGTTGCTCCTGATCCCCTTTGTTAATATCATCGCCTTCTTCGCTCTCTGGATGCAGGCAGCCCGAAACTGCGGCCAGTCTGCCGTCTGGGGATTCCTGGTAATGATTCCGCTGCTGAACGTCCTTGCCGTTTTCGTACTGGCCTACGGCACCAGGCCGATCATGTACCCGGAAACACCGCCTCCGCCCCGGAGAAAGCCCCACACTCCCCAGCGAACCGGCTAAGCAACTGGCAATCATGGCACCGTATCCTGATTACGTCGGACGGAAGGCATATTTCACTTGCCAGTCCGGGTCGATACATAATATCATTCGTCCAATAGAAACTGCGCCTAGTGTCGCGCATGAGCCGGTTGACGGTGGTAATCTCGGATCATTGCAACACATTAGGGAAAGGGTTCAAGAGGCATGGATCATGAGTTGCGCTTCGACGTTGCCGATCAACGACTTCAATACAGCGGCATGCAGAAGGCCGAACCTTTCGGCCCCGATCACGTAGTTGAGTTCAATCACCGCCACGGGACCGTTTTGGCCCGCTATGGCCTCTCCCTGAGCAGGGCTCGAAAGACCCTATTGGCGGACACGTTGAACAACCAGTCCAACCTTGGTGCCCTCCGCAACCGGCAAGTCCGGGAGTCGGTGATCGTAGCGGCAGCGCTGTCGGCGGTGGCGGTCGGCTTGCACGGCCGGGGCTCTCTGACGAGGTACGCGCAAAGCGAGATCACCAGCGACTTGACCAACAGGCTGAAACGGGCCAACGATCGGATCGCGGCGCAGATTATGTCAGAGGTATTGCAGACGACTACCGAATGTCTGCCGCCCGGCGAGGAGGTGTTAATCGCATCCACGATCACGGAAGGTGTCCGCGCCAAGCCGGGCTATGAGGCGGGAGGAAACCCGACGATTGCAGTCGGAGCGCTATTCGGAAAGCAGAAGCACCGGACCCGATACGGACTGCCCATGCAGCGCGACGTGGCCCTCCTGTCGATGGGCAATGACGTCATTGACGGGACGACCAAATCGGTCAAGGGAACCCACTCCAGTCTGACCTGCCTGTTCCTGACCGAGTCGAATGTGAAGAGGCACCTGCCTGATATCTATGTGCAGCGCTGGGCAAGCGGCTCCTACTTCGAGGAATTCAACCCACGCGAGACCGGGCTGCTCGAATCGGCCGAAATTGTCGCCCACGCTTCGGGGCTTTCGCGGATCAGTGATCTGGCCGCCTTTTTCCTGGACCGAAAGCGGCACTACCCAGCCATGGAAGAGTTGAACAGGGCGGGCATTTGCACCCCTTATGACGGGGACGGGGATCTCTTCCCGACGGTCATTCTTGACCAGAACGCCCTGCATTTCCCTGACGGCCATCGGCTCAACTCCATGATCGGCGAGATCGGCGGCTCAGCCGAGTGGGCGGTGGGTGTGCTGCCCTTAGTCTGGCGGGGTGGGCAGGCCATCGGGATGCTGACCAGCCAGTCGGTTCTTACGCGCACGGAGTTGAGCGCCGAACGGCTCTGGGCTGAGCGGTTTCATTTTACCGAGGATGAATTCATAATGATCCAGGATGCCCGCTTCGAACACAAGCCGTATTTCTCCATTCGCGACATTCTCGAGGACCCGTTCGCGGGAGGAATCAGCGCCTTCGGCGCCATCACCGACAACTACTACCTGCCGCAGATGAAGGGTGTCACGACGGATCCCACAACGGGCTCAGTCTCGGTAAGCGTGCTGACCGTGAATTCAATGGGCATGATGGAGTGCTGGCAACTGACTTTCAATTGCCACGAGGGGCCGGCTGCCACCGCCGACCTCATGACTTCCCCCAAGGAACGACTGAGTGGTCTGACGGGGGCGGCCCTCGAGAAGGCCATCGCCGCCCTCCTGGAGAACGAGGATACCAACTGGCGATTCCGCATCTGCTTCGGCAACGAATACTACCCGGCCCTGATCCCGGTACGCGACAAAACGCTCCTGCTGCGTCGCGCCATAGACGGCTTGATCGACCGAGGAGCTCTTGATGAACATGACCGCGCCATTGTTGAAGTGACCCATCGTCTGGCTGGCGACTGGTTCGTCCCCCACGACTATTGACGCACCCGGTATCGCGGCCTTCCGGGAAGCCGCCTTACGCTTACCGGGATGCCTGAAAACAATTGCCAAATCAGTAAAAACTCGTATATTTACAGTGATCGAACGAAACAGCTAACACGCAATGCCTTAGTGGATCGATAATAGCCCGTAGAAGATTGGAACCAACCATGCGTTATATCATCTCGCTTAAACGAACTCTGGCGGCTCTTCTGGCAGCTTTTCTCATGATGACTCCGGTGATCAACGCCGAACGGGCTGACAGAACCGAAGCGGATCAGGTTTGCGAAAACTGGATATCCAACATTGTCCACCAGAGAGGTAGCTGGTCGGGTGATCCCTCGCCTTACATAGCCGGGGCGCAGGAGATCATCACCCACGATACGCTGGTGGGCTGGTTTTATTCCGTTGAACCCCAGGGTTACGTGGTGGTGCCTATTCTGAAGGAACTACCTCCGGTGAAAGCCTGTTCGGAAGACTACAATCTTGATATCACCGAGGAGAACGGACCGGCAGCGCTGTTCCGGGAGATTCTCCTCGATGGGGTGAGGGTTTTCACGGAGTTGTATGGGAGCATTGACGCAACCCAACCGACGAGGGGTGAGATACCTTTCGGCACCGAGTATCGGGCGCAATGGGATCGCTACGCCGTCAGCCGGGAAACGTTCGACGCCTACCTTGCCGGGAGCAGCAGGGGTTCCGTGGTGGAAGTCGGCCCGCTGCTGACCGCTTCCTGGCACCAGGGCGATCCTTACAAGATGTACTGCCCCATGGGGGATGGGGGCCAGACGGTGGTGGGCTGCGTGGCTACGGCGGCGGCAATGATCTTAGACTATCACGAGTGGCCTCCGTTCGGAGACGGCATTCCGCTGTACTGGTGGAACGGGGATAATTCCTGCGGCGGCAGCACACCCGGGATGTACCTGAGCGTCGACTGCAACGATTCGTATGACTGGTCCAATATCCCGGACGCGGTGACAACAGGCTCCCCTATGGAGCAGCAGGAAGCTACGGCCAATCTCTGCTATGAGGTGGGCGTAGCCTATCACATGCACTACGGCCGCTGCGGTTCGGGAGCTTATGTCTTCTCGGGCGAGTGGGTGTTTCCGATGTACTATCGGTACAAGGATTCGGTGCTGCGGATCGATCGATCGGGCAACACGCAGCAGGAATGGTTCGACTTCGCCCGAGTGGAGATCGACAACAGCCGACCGGTTGCTTATCGCATTACTTACCACGCCATAGTCTCGGACGGATACAGGATCGTGGACGACGTCAACCAGCTTCACTTCAACTATGGATGGAATTCCAGCCACACTACCTGGTACACCGTGGACCAGCCGTACTGTCCCTGGGAGGGTTGTACCGCCAGTGACCAGATGATGCTGACCAGAATCATTCCCGACCGGGAAATAGCCTTTACCGCCGACACAACCCTCGGATGGCTGCCGCTCGACGTTCAGTTCGAGGGATCATCGGACCTGTCAGTAGACGACTGGACCTACGATTTCGGCGACGGCGACTCAGCGTTTATCCAGTTCCCCACACATACTTATGATGCCCCCGGAAGATACGACGTTTCTCTGCAAATTAATGCCGGCGAGAAAACCCGCACCATGGTCAGAACCGGTCTCATCATCGCCATAGCCGACACCCTCGCGACCGAGGATTATACGGTGGTGCCGGATTCCGTGCTGGAAGTCATCATCTACGCGAGAAACTCCACCCCGGTCCGCCAGATTAAGATACCGGTGCAGTTCGGCGGTGACCTGGAGTTGAGCCTGGATTCGTTCTCGACTGCCGGCTGCCGCACGGACTATTTCGAATACGTGGCGCAGATTCAGTATAGTCCCATCAGCCGAAGGACCACGTTCAAACTGATGAGTACCCTCAGCGGACTGAGCCAAGAACTGCCTCCCGGAACCGGCCCCGTTTTTAAGCTGTTTTTCTCGACGCCGCCCGAGGCCGAACTGGGGCAGTTGACGTCGATTAACCTGGAAGGCTATCTGTCTTATCAGCCGATGTACTACGGCAGCATTCTTGACTACCAGCCCATCCCCCGGAACGGATCAGTGCTGTGCGCCAGTTGCTGTTCCGGATACCGAGGGAATATCGACGCCGATCCGGACGACCAAATAACCATCAGCGACCTGGTCTATCTCGTGGACTATATGTTCAACAACGGGCCGGAGCCGGTCTGCTTCAAGGAAGCGAACCTCGTCAGCGGTCCGGACATCGATATCAGCGACCTGGTCTTCCTGGTGGATTACATGTTCAATAGCGGCCCCCAGCCAGCGCCCTGCCTCGACTGAATTGATCAGAGCCTTCGGCACTCACAGATAAGCGACGGCCGCTTCCGCCCCAAGCGGGAGCAGCCACCGTTTAGTCTGCCTGCCTGTTGCACAAGGGGACGGCGCCCGTTCAGAGCAGATTTTGCCAGAACCAGTCAAAAACGCCCAGTGACCGGAGCAGCACATAGTAGAAGACTACCTGGAAGAGAACGATGAAAACCCGCATGGAGTACAACCGCTCGGCAGCGTCAACATCGTACCCGGCGTGGCGGAACAAGAGCAACGGCAGGCGAGCCACGAAACCGGTGTAATGATAAAGCCAGAAAAACGGATTGAAAAGGTGTACGGTCTGCTTCCACAGCAGCGTGCGATAGCGGACAATCCCCTGATCCAGAACCTTCAGCGGGGCCTGCTCGTCCAGAACGTAGTGGCGAATAATGTGGTCCCGGAATATGGCCCGGATGAGGTTGATCCTGATCTTTCTTCCGCCCCTTGCGGGAGCATCCTTGGTGAGCATCTCCCCCAGATCGACCCTCCGAAGGGAATCCACGGCAATGCTGGTCAGGGGTTCCATCTTCTCACGGACGATTTGTGCTGCCACGTTCCCTTCACGGTTCACGAAAGTGAGATACTCCGCGTAGAGCCGCCTGAACTGAGCCAGGATCTCCAGTCTGTGCTTCACTTCGAAGTAGGTCATTGCGATCAGTCCCCCAATTCGGAACCTCCCCCCCACCGCTGCTCAATCGGGGCGCCTATCATTATGATATCGGCATTGCTGGTCGGCCGTCCAGCTCCCTGTCGCTCTCGTCACGTGAGAAGATGGCCCCTAGCCAGGGTTTTGCGCTGAAAAACTGTTGTCAGGCGCAGGAATTGTCGTATATTTATCTGAGTACAGCAGGAGTCACGCCTGCGGGCGACAGCACAAGAAAATCAGCCCCCGCGGCAGCTTCGCCCCGCTTCGAATCACCGGGTGACTAATGAACGGGAGAACTCATATGAAGACCGCAGTAGCATCGAGGCGGGCAGTGGTTTGCCTGTCGGCATTGCTGATATTTGTCATGGTGGCTGCCCCGGCGGTTCAGGCCCGGATAGCCACCGCGGATGAGATGGAGACCGTCTGCCGAAACTGGGTTTCGTACATCGTGGCCGAGCGCGGCCACTGGGCCGGGGCGACGGCGCCTGAATTCGGTGAAATGCGGACGCTGACAAGAGACGGACAGCTTCTGGCCCACTGCTTTGCAATCAAGCCCAAAGGGTACGTCGTTGTGCCGATTCTCAAGGAATTGCCGCCGATCAAGGCCTATTCCACAGAGTCGGACCTGGACGTGTCGGCGACGGGTGGCGTGACGCAGCTTCTAAGAGACGTGCTTGCCGATCGTCTAAAGCGTTACGTCGATATCTACGGCGCTCTTGAGGCAGATCAACCGGCGCAGGGCGAGATTCTCTATGACTCCCGGAACGGGCGGCAGTGGGACCGGTTTCTCGTATCCCCCGACAAGTTTAAGGAGACGCTTGGGGCAGGATCACGCGCTCCGATGGATGTCGTAGGCCCCTTGCTTACTACTATATGGAACCAGTCCAGTCCTTATAACGATTACTGCCCGATGGGCGACGGCGGCCGCTGCGTGGTCGGTTGTGTCGCTACCGCCTATTCTCAGATCATGGCCTATCACCAATGGCCACTGGAAGGCGACGGCAGCCATACCTATTGGTGGGACGGCGACTGGTCATGCGAGGGTCAAACTCCGGGCGCCTATCTGACGGCGCACTTCTCCGATCCCTACGACTGGGACAACATCATTAACAGTTGTCCCTTTGGCTGTGAGCCGGAAGAAGAAGCAGCCATGGCTGAGCTGTGCTACGAGGTCGGCGTGGCGCTGGAAATGGGTTACGGAAACTGCGGATCAGGTGCCTGGCCGGCAATGATGCTGACACACATGCCTACTTACTTCGGCTACTCCTGGGACATCGAGGAACTGTACCGCTACGACTATATGGCCGAGGAGTGGTTCAGTATCATTGTGGAGCAGATCGACCAGGGCTTACCGATGGAGTACTGCATCGTCGGCCACTCCATCATCTGCGACGGGTACAGCACCAATGACGATCTGATGCTGTACCATATCAATTACGGTTGGGGCGGCCCTCACAATTCCTGGTTTGTCCTGGACGGCATCCACTGTCCCTGGGAGGGGTGTGATCCGATGTACGAAGATCTGATCAGGAATATCAAGCCCGACAAAGCGGCCGTCATCTACGCTGACACAACCATCGGCTGGGTCCCCTTTGACGTGAGTTTCACCGGTTTCTCGGACCTGAATGTCGATACCTGGGCGTGGGATTTCGGCGACGGCGGGAGTTCCGCCTTGCAGTCGCCTGTTCACACCTACGAGACAGCCGGCATCTTTGACGTCACGCTGCAGGTTACGGCGGGAGTCGAAGTGCGGCAGAAGATCAAATCCGGTTACATACTCTCCCTGGCGGATTCCCTGATCGGCGAGGACGCCTCGGGGCTGCCCGGCGGCATTGTTGAAGTTGTGGTCCACGCCCGCAATATGCTCCCGCTCAGCCAGATCAAGGTGCCGGTTCTCTATGGCGGTGACCTCGATCTCACCTACCAGTCGTTCTCTACCGCCGGGTGCCGCACCGACTACTTCGATCTCAAGCAACAGATTCAATACGTCCCCTCCAGCAAGAAGACAACCATCAAGCTGCTGGCGTCAACTTCCGGCAGCGGTCCCGAACTCGAGCCCGGTACCGGTCCTGTGTTGAAACTGTACTTCGAAGTCTCCGGGCAGGCCCTTCCCGACCAGAGCACCTTGGTCAATCTTGAGGGCTATACGAACTACGAGCCGACGTTCTACTCCGACAGATTTGACTACGAGGTTCGTACTTCAGGCGCGACGGTGACCTACGGTGAACCCGGCTGCTGCGTGGGAATACGCGGCAACGTCGACAACGATCCCGGCAACAACATAGATATCTCCGACCTGGTGTACTTAGTTGACTATATGTTCTGCCAGGGTCCGGAATCACCATGCCCGGAGGAAGCCGATATCGACGGAAGCGGTGTCCTGGATATCTCCGACCTGGTCAGACTGGTCGACTACATGTTCAACAGCGGCCTGCCGCCCGAATCATGCTGAGGGCGCTTCCCGAGGTAACAGCGAGAACACAGGGTATGTCTTCCGCCCGGAGCCAGCCCTATTTGTGGATGTCGTGGAGGAATTCTTCCATTTCGGGCACACCGCCCTGGAACACGAGATAGCCGTTGTAGGGTTCGCGCTCGGTGATTTCTCCGCAGATCGGCGTCAGCATGATCCTGCGGACTTCGTCCGTATCGTCCGTCTGCGCCAGTGCCCAGCCAAGCTTGACGTAGGCGACTTCCGGCAGCATGTTCTCCGTCGGAACGATCCCCCTGGCCATCAGGTCGCGCCCCGTATCATAGACAAACATGTGTACGTAGCCCCAGAGGGTCTGGACAGTCATATAAACGGCGACGCCCGCCCTGGTGGCTCGCTCGATGGCGGGGTAGACCGGTTTGTTGACATGCCCCAACCCGGTCCCGGCAATGACGATACCGCGGTAGCCGTTATCGACAAGTGAGTCGATGATATCCGGCATCATGTTGGGATAGTAGTAAACCAGGGCAACCTTCTCTTCGAAGCAGGCGGTAATATTGACCTTGCGGTCGCTACGGCGCTTGTTGTAGGCGTCCTTCAGTGGTGTGATTTTCTCGCGATCTACCATCGCCACGGGAATATCGCTGATAGTACGAAAGGTTGACCGGTAGGATGAGTGCATTTTTCGCACCCTGGTTCCGCGATGCAGCAAGCCGTATTCATCCGATGTCGGGCCGAACATACAGACCACTACCTCGGCGATATCAGACTCCGCAGCGGTCTTTGTCGCATGAATCAGGTTGAGGGCGGCATCGGAGGAGGGGCGGTCTGAAGATCGCTGCGAGCCGACCAGGACGATCGGAACCGGCGAGTCCTGAATCATGAAAGCCAGAGCCGCTGCCGTGTGGTGCATGGTGTCGGTGCCGTGACCGATCACGATGCCGTCGATTCCTCGCTCGATCTCCTTACCGATGGATACAGCCAGCTTCATATACTGCCGGGGTCCCATGTTCTCGCTGAAGACCGCGAACAGCTTCTCGGTGGTCAGATTGCAGATGTCAGCCAGTTCAGGTACTGCTCCGTACAGTTCGCCGGGCGAGAATGCGGGTATCACCGCGCCGGTTCGATAGTCGAGCCGGGAGGCGATGGTGCCGCCGGTCCCGAACAGCTTGATGTGGGGCTTGTTCGGAGATTTCGGAAACTCCTTCTCGGGAATCTTGTAGTGAGCTTCCTTGTAGCCTATCTCTTTCATGTCCGTGATTGTTTCAACGGCGATGCCGATGTTGTATCCGGTGGCGAGCTTGAGCACGATATGGCAATCATCGTCATTCTCCGCCCGCGGCAGGATGATACCCTGAAAGTCCCCGCGAGTAGTCTTGATAACGGTATCACCCCAGACGCGCGCATTGTGCGATTTGAGAACCGACAGCGCCGAACCCTTGTAGCCTTTGAAGATATCAGTCACGACCGACCTCCCGAGCAACCAGGGCTCTGAGTTCTCGCAGTGGAATGTTGCCGAGGGCAAGTTTTCGCAGATTGCCCATAATCCACTCGCTGCACACCTCCGACGCCACACTGTCGTTCTTTGGCTTAAAGCGTTCCTTTAACGCGGGCACGTATAACATTATGTTGTCGGCGGATATCGATTGGAAGCCAATGACTGTCAGGGCGGAATCGAAGGCGATACCGGGATGCTCATAGAGGACCGGCAGCATCGCCTTCATGATCTCGGCCACGAGGCCGCGGGATTTCACGAATTTCGCCAGTCCGTATATCTTGTTGTAACTGAAGCCGTCCGCGCTTGGGCCTCTGCCCTCGAGGCTTTTGAGCGTTTGCCCGAGCAAGGTGCCGATGAACTTGGGATTTATACCGCACTTGCCGGTGATCTTGTCGATGAGCGGCAGCAGATTGCGCTTGAGCAAGAAAGTGTATGTATCCTGCGGGATTTCCCAGTCGCGCAATTGCGTCAGCCTGTCCTGCACTGAAACCGGAACCTGTTTTCTCTTTTCGTCTATCATTTCGTTTTCGATGGGAATTGGGGCGGAATCGGTATCAGGGTACATGCGATCAGGCCCGGGCAGCACCCTCTCGAAAATCGTCGTCCCGTCCCGGAGGGCTTTTCGTGTTTCGTTCGGCACACCATCGAACGCCAGGCGGCAGCGTTCTTCTATAGTCTCAACGGCTGTGTCGATGTCCGCGTTTGCACCCCAGACCAGTATCTGTGCGTCTTCCGGCTCAGACCCAAGATGTTGCCGTATTGATGCGAGTAATTGGTCGGACAACACCGGTTGCCGCTGTTCGGAATGCAGCATATTCGGCTTCTCAAGGCAGGCAATGACTTTCAATCGATCGCTGATCTCATTTGCGAAGACCTTCCCCGGTTGCGTGAAGTGCGAGAGCAGTCCGGCGAAACCCGGAAGGTTCACGGCCGTCAGTCGCTGCTTCGCATCTCCGGCAGTATACAAGGGCGCGTAGTCGACCGACAACTGCCCAAAGTCCAGATCCTTGTGATTGATGCTCCAGTTGTCGCTTTTTCCAAGTCGGTCGACCAGGATTGCTCTGATGGCCAGCAACGCTTTCTGCCGAAAAGCCTCGACATGAGTCAGTTCGGGAATTCGCTTGATGTGTGCCACACCCTTGATTTCAACTCTGGTGCCGCCGGTTATGCTGACATTGACATCCTGGCGGGCGGCTCCGATGCCCGTCCGCACCTTGCCGGAACTCCTGGCCAGGAATCGCAGGTAGTGAGCCGCTTCGGCCGCCTCATCGGGGGTGGTCATGTCGGGATAAGTGACTGATTCGATCAACGGCATCCCGAGACGGTCGGTGGTGTAAGTGCGCCAGTGCCCCACATCCGACACCTCCCGGCAGGCATCCTCCTCCAGGCTCAACTGGATGATGCGGACATTCTTATTGGACAGCGGGATAAAACCCTCGATGCCGACAATTGCCGTCCGCTGAAACCCGGTGGGGATACTTCCGTCCAAGTACTGCTTGCGGGTTACGTGGAGTTCTCCCACGATGTTTGTTTTCAGCAGCAGAGCTATCTCGATGGCGATGTGCAGAGCCTTGCGATTTATCGGGAACGGCGGCGTATCGTCGATATCGTAGGTACAGGCTGTCTCATTCTTGATTCTGTAGATGATGTTCTTCCTCGTCTTGAACTCCATGAGCGCCGTGCCGTCATACTCGCCAAGCTCGCTCAAAGTCGGGCGCATGTGCCGGACGACTTCGGCATCATAGTCATCGCCATTCTGATATATGCCGGCCGGACAGCGACAGAACAGTTTCTGCGCCGTGTCCAGTTGCTGATGGATTTCAAGCCCACATCTGAAACCCAAACCGGCGTAAACCGACATATCCGCCTTGGCCCGCGGGACAAAGTCTACCTGGCGCCTGGTCCGCTCGAAATTGCTGTCGGGGTCTACCTTTTTATGCATGGGCTGACATCCGGCATTTTCTCACACTGCGCGACTTTCTGCGATATCATCATGATAGGGAAAGTAAGGGAAACGTCCCGGCAATTCAAGATCATATTGCCGGGCGAAGGCGCGTCCTCAGGTTGCCGTGTGGAACGCGCCCGTCACCACATGAACGCAGCCCTGCTTTGGCTTTATCAAAGGCCGGGGCAGGTACACGCGCAGCAGGGCCGATCCAACTCATGGGTATAGTCTGCCTGGAAATGTTCGCAGACCATGAGATTGAAAAAGGAGACCGGCGTGCAGCCGGTCTCCTTTACATACCATAGACTGCTGTGATTACCAGCAGAAGAGGTGAGGTTTCTCGCCGGGACTACTAGCGATAGCCACCCCGACCGCCTCCGCGGCCGCCGCCTCTATCGGCGCGCGGGCGCGCTTCGCTGACATTCAGCGTACGTCCATTAACGTCCTGACCATTCAGTCCGGCGATTGCCGCCGTAGCCTCGTCCCCGCTGGACATCTCAACAAAGGCAAACCCCCTTGGTCTCCCACTGTCTCTGTCCGTGATGATGTTCACGCCTGAGACTTCTCCGAAGTCTTCAAATGCCTGACGCAACTGTTCTTCTGTCGTGTCAAACGACAGGTTGCCAACGTAGATGTTCATTCTACACTCCGTCTTGTTTATCCAGACATCAAGCTTCATCCGGAAGGGACTGCGTTCGTCGAGATAAACCCATTAAAGCGCACTATTGCGCATCGGTTCCCGGATTCAGCTTCTTCGGAGATTTGACAGGAATAGCAAAGCCTCGACAAAGCAATAACCGAAACCGACTCTGACTGTAAAGCATATCTGTCTTTACCGGCAAAGTCAAGAGGTATTATCATAATTCTGCATCGTGCCGAGCTGGGGATACGTGTTTGATTTGTAGCCCTGATTATCACTGTGACTTACCTTCACACTCCGGAAAGACAGCCAAGCACAGCCGGCCAAAACGTAACACCTGACGTATGTGATTGTCGCACCGTGGCTTACGACGGCGGGGCGGCGTGTTAATGCGCCAAGATAGAAGCCTGCCGGACTTTGTCGAGGGCGATATTGGGGCCGCGGCGCTATCGGAGCATGAATTGGCACCTGCAAATCCGGTGTTTCGCCGGCGTCGTCCTGATGGGCCTCTGGCGAGTCAGGGCCAGAATTTCACTTGACTTAACATTGCCCAATTGCTATACTTTCGGTACAGGAGGTGGATTGCGTCCGTTTCCCGGGTGCTTAAATGGAGGTCAGAAATTATGAGTAAGCTCAGGCTGCTGATTGGTATGGCTGTGCTGTTGGTGGCTGCTGGACAGACACACGCTGTCATTTGTGGTGATATCGACAATACAGGTCGCATAGACATCAGCGACCTGGTCTACCTGGTCGACTATATGTTCAATGACGGACCTCCACTTCCCTATCCCCCTGCCGCCGACTGCGCTGGTGACGGCCAGATTGACATATCCGACCTGGTTTGTTGGGTCGATCACTGGTTCATGGGAGCACCTTCCCCCACCTGCCCATTCTGGTCTGTCGACAATCATACCGATATCGGCGGCACCTGTGTACCCGATTCCGCGGTGAAGACAGACGTCCCACACACAGCCGCATTTGACAACGGATTCCTGTACCTTGAAGTCGTGGGCAATGATCTCTACGTACATCATTTCCATGCCTTCTACCAGTGCTGCCTTTTCTACGCGGTCGACTGGAACCAATCGGGCAATCACCTTGTCGGCTTTGAGGCTGATACCGGGATGCCGTGTGACTGCATCTGCCCGTTCAACCTGAAGTCCATCGTGCACGATCTCGAACCGGGGGAATACGTGGTCACCCTTGTGGGCATATATGGCAACATCGTAGGAATCGATACGGCCGTGGTCGGTGGTGATGGTCCTGTCCTGATCGGTTATGAAGACAGCGGTTGCATCGAGCCGGAACCGCCGGGCGAGCCGGTCATTGTGGATTATACACTTGCCGGCGACACTCTCACCATGGAACACCTGAACGCCTACTTCAATTGCGCCGCCGAGATCGTTGTGGATTTCGCCCTGGTCGGTGACACTCTCAGGTTCTACGAGCGAAATACTTATGACAGCATCCCCGTACCGTGTTACTGCTTCTTTGAAGTAACGGCCATGGTTGCCGGGATAGCTCCCGGGGAATACGTTGCCGAGATTTACATGCAGCATTACCCGCTGGAGCCTATTTTGATGGTGGACCGGAGAACGCTAACTCTCGGCGCTGATGCTCCCATGCTTATCGGTTATGAAGACAGCGGTTGCCTGGAGAACGAACCCGGCGATTCACCAATCATCAACTACTACCTCTCAGGCGACACGCTCACGATGGAGCATCTTGATGCCTATCTTAATTGTGTGGCTGATATCGTGGTCGATTTCGCCCTGGTCGGCGATACGCTCAGGTTCTATGAAATGAATGTCTCCGAAGAAGCTGTCTACTGCCTGTGCTATTTCGAAGTCACCGCCGCCGTTGAGGGAATCCAGCCGGGGAATTACGTGGCGGAGCTTTACGTCCAGGAGTACCCTGACGCAGCTATATATTTGTTCGATCGAAGATCGGTCTCGCTCGGCAAATAGCCGGTCTCTGCCGACACAGAAAAACGCAGGCCCTCGCCGTCTCGACAGCGGGGGCCTTTTTGATGGCATGAGTGTGGGGGCGGATCGATTCATTCGGCAAGGCGCAGTATCCCGAACGTATCGGGATGATAATCAATAGGTGTCTGCCAGTCGCCGGCGCTGTTGAGTCGCTTCTGCTTGCGACGGAAATTCACGCCCCAGTCCTGTCCCCTGTCACCTTCCGCGCCGAACTGGGCCAGCGGCAGCCGGCCCTCAATTACCCAATTATCGTCACGGATGGCGGCCCTTATTTCGTACTCTCCGTTCCACGACCGGTCTGCGTTGTACCCCCCGTCGCTTTGCCAGGATATCTTCTGGTCGAAGACCACTCCCTGCGGGTTGATGTACAGCTGGTAGACTGTGTCGGTCGCCGTGTCGGGCTGGAAGAAAAAGCCCACACAGTCATCGCCGTAGACGGCGCCGTCCCGCTCGACAACCGACGCTGAGAGCGAATCCATCCGCGACTCCCCGCAGCGTGCTGCAAGGTAAACATTGTCATCGTCGCAGGCGAAGTAGACACGAGTGGAATCGATTTCCGCCGGGCCGCCACCGTTGTCGAAGAATCGCCACGCGGGGTTGGTCCAGATCGCTTCGGACAGCTTTCCGTCTATCTCTGGCGGGATTGCCGCACGTCTTGCGATCACACTTCGCGCAACCCTCAGAACACGCGAGACCGCAACTGATTCGTCTCCCTTGAATGGGAACCCGACCGCAATTGACGGTAATGGAAACAGGTTCCGGTCGCACCTGACCTCGAAAGAGATGAGAGATTCCTCTCCGGGGGGAATGCTGACAGGTCGGATCTGCGGATCAACCGTCCACCCCTCCGGCACTGACCATCTCAGCGTGTCTTCGAGAGCCAGTTCTTCATGGGGATTACGCACGCGAACGGTAATACTGTCGCCGGCGACCGTCAGACCGGCCGATACCGCAAGGCACCCTTCAACTGTGATGCTCCTCCTCCTGATGGTGTTGAACAGGCGAAGATCATCCGCAGTTGTAAAGCTCCAATCCAGCACGCTGCTCATCTTGATCGGGGCGACAGCTATCTCCCGATTGTCAATGGTCACCCAGAGGAAATGGTATATCTCACCTGCTGGTCCCGGTTCCAGGTGCGCGCCGGAAGATCCACAGCATGTATAGGTGATGCCGTCGTATCTCCCACTGAAGTAGCGGTGGAAATGGCCGGTAAACACGGCGTCCACGCCGTATGTAACAAACAGCGAATGCAACGTATCCGGTCGCCCGGTAGCAGTAGTGTTGTACCAGAACGGCCTGTGATAGAACACAAGGATGTACGCGGCGTCCCGGTGCCGGTTCAGATCCTCTATGAGCCAGTCAAGCTGTTCCTTCGGCAGTTCTGCGCTCAGCTCCCAGCGACTGTTGTCAAGAACAATGATGTGGAGTCCGCGGTGATCGAACGAGTAATACGGTTGGCCGATCCGGCGCAGGTAGTGATCCAGCATCGCATCGGTCGTGATGTCGTGATTGCCCGGTGTGTGGTAGATCGGAACCGTCAACGGCTCAAGAAAGCCGAGGTATTCATTCCACTCAGCGGTCAGAACGGTCGTGTCCTCGGTGTAGCCCTCGATCATGTCCCCCACCGTGATCACGAATTCCGGTTTGAGTCGCGCTATCTCGGTCAGCGCCTGGCTGTACAATCCCGGCGCATGCCCGCCGGTGCGGTCGCCGATGACCGCAAAGCGGACGGGGTTGCTGTCCAGTTGATCTCCGCCACTTTCAGTTGCGGCCGGGGCCTGTGGATCAAAGAACCACGTCAGCGCCAGTACGAGAAACAAGAGCCTCTTATCCATCCTGGTTTCACCTCCTGTACAGCGAGCCGGTCATTCCCCGGCTCGGCGATCCGTTTTTCTACCTGCCCTCCCCCGGTCCCTGTCTGTGGAACTCATCGGGGGGAGCGTTTTTCACGTATTTGTCCAGCCACTCGGTCGTTTCCCAGAGCATGTGCATGACCGACTCGCGCGCCCGGTAGCTGTGGCTCTCATGAGGCAGCATCACCAACCTGGTGATTGCCCCGTGGCCCTTGAGTGCCGAGTAGAATCGTCGGCTCTGAAGGGGATAGGTTCCCGAGTTGTTATCCGCCTCGCCGTGGACCAGCAGGATCGGTTCATTGATCTTGTCGGCGTGCATGAAGGGGGACATGGCGAAGTAGACTTCCGGCGCTTCCCAGAAGCTGCGTTCCTCGGCCTGAAACCCGAACGGCGTCAGGCTTCGGTTATAGGCGCCGCTGCGCGCAATACCGGCCCGGTAAAGATCGCAGTGAGCCAGAAGGTTGGCGGTCATAAAGGCGCCGTAGGAATGACCGCCGATAGCTATCCGATCGCGGTCGGCGACGCCACGCCGCACTACCTCGTCGATAGCAGCTTGGGCATCGGCCACCAATTGCTCCACGTAAGTGTCGTTTGGCTCCTCGTCTCCCTCACCGACTACGGGCATGCTGGGGTGATCCAGCACGGCGTAACTGTGGACAAGCCAGAGCATGGGCGACCACCACCCGACCCGGATAAAGCGGTACGGCGAATCCCTCACCTGGCCGGCCGCATCAGCGCTCTTGAATTCCTGCGGATAGGCCCACATCAACATCGGCAGCGGGCCGTCGTCGGGCGTATATCCGGGCGGCAGGTAAAGAGTAGCCGTGAGATCGACACCGTCTTCCCGCTGATAGCGGATCAGCTCCTTTTTCACATCGGCCAGTTGCGGCGTTGGATGGGGGAAAAAGCTTAGTTGTCTAATCTCGTCCTTCTTGAGATCGCGCAGGAACAGGTTGGAAGGCTCGTCCACCGATTCCCGCCTTGTCAGCAGCAGGCGCTTCTTGACATCCAGCAGTCTCACGGAACGCTCGTAGTGCGGTGCTTCGGAACGGAATAAGCGGCTGCTCTCCAACGTCTCCAGATCATACTCGTCCAGGAACGGACGGTCACCCTCGGGGGAAGCGCCGGCGCCAGACAGAAACAGCGTCTGGCCTTTATTAGCCGTCAGGAGGACCGATGTCCCCCGCTTGGTCGGACGGAGAAGCGGTGTGCCGGGATCGTTGTAGCGGTCTTCCCAGGAACGATCTACAATCAGCCGGGGTTCTGCCTCGGGAGAGCCGGGCTTCACTTGCCAGACCTGTATGCGACGTGTCTTCCACCACCATTCCGATGCAATGGCCAGATTATCGTCGCCCCAGAGCATATCGCTGTAGCGCAGGGCAAGTGTGATCAGCGGTGTCGGATCCTTATCGAACGGCGCTTCAAGAATGTACACCCGGTCGCGTTGAGCTGCCTCAGCCCCTGCGTCGCCGCCGTCCAACGCCTCGGTCCAGTGCAGAGTGGCGTCAGTATCCGCCCTCCATCCGACGGAACGACGTCCCGTGCGTACCGAGCCAAACGCTATCGGCACATCTTCCGCCAGCGGCAGATCAGCAACCTCATGGACAACGTTGCCCTCCAGGTCCCACACCTCTATCCTCCGGGGAAAACGATAGTACGGCACCGTGTACGAAAACGGGCGGTGCACAGTCTCCACCAGCAGATACTTCCCGTCCGGAGAAGGGATAGCGCTCATGATAATGCCCGGTTGGCCGATGGGAGTCCGTTTATCATCGAGCCCGATCAGTTCCACCTGGGCCGTCAAGAGATACTCGAACAGGTTTTCGTCATGAGCGTTCGTCAGGAGGTCCTGGTATGTGCGCGCGGGAGCCTTGCCGCCGATGTTTTCCTGAATGATAGGCGCCTCCGGCACTATCGGAGCCTGGGGCGCCCGGCTTCTGTCGGCAGGTACTACCCGCACGACCAGCGTCCGATTGTCCGAGAGCCAGTTGTACGGGCCCCCCGAGGCAGCATTCAACGCCGCCGGAGACATCTCGATAGCGCCGCCGCTTTTCACATCAGCCACCCACAGGGTAATGCCGCTGCTACCCGTGACCGTGAACGCGATATGCTTGCCGTCCGGCGACCAATCGACGTCCCTGATGCGCGGATTTTCAGGAAGGCCTGTTATCTCGCGCTTGGTGTTGTCTGAGATGTTCCTGAGGGCCAGTCCGTTATAATACCGCTCCCGGCTGGGCCCGTTGGTCCGTGGGTTGATACGAAGACCGGCGAGGCGTTCTTCAGGCTGGGCCACTTCCTCAAGCGATGGCAAACCCGGTCGCCGCAGAAGCAGCATCCACTCATTATCGGGACTAACCATGACGGAAGGTGGGGGGGGAGCGTCAATCAGGTCGGCAATCGCCGCCACCGGCATCTGATATCCGTCCGTTGCCTCTGAGACCGGGGCATATCCGGAACCCAGGCACAGAAAAGCAAACGCAATAAAAGCCAACCGTCGTACGGCAGGCCCGCCAATGGCACTTGTCTTTTCAGTATTCATGCGGGGAATCTCCTTCATCTGCTTCCAACTGGTCGCAAACATCTGCTGTTGAAATCACTCAGCCAGTTTACAGTCCATACAATACCGGATACACCATGTGGTGACAAGCCTTTTCTCGACTGGCTTGAGCGTGGCAGCGACGTGGTTTCACACAACACGATTCTCGATGCGACTATACTGTTGACATAATGCACATCAATATGTATCTTTTCAATATACTGCGATGAGTTCGGAGATGGTGCGTCTACCCCCACACGGGGCACTCGTGTGGAACTCACGTGATCGCTGCCCGGATCAAGGGAAGTTGCAGCTATACATCAGGCAGGGAAACCGAATTGTCTGTAAATGTGGAGTGTTTGCTTATGCGTACATGTTGGATTGCAACAGTGGTTGCCCTTTTGAGCCTGTCGGCGTTGGCGGCGCAGGCCGAAGAGGAACAGTCTTTAATAATCTCGGCGGATAAACACTATACTGCTGACCAGGTCAGAACCATAAGGGTTACCGAGGAACCCCGGCATCTCCAGCTAAGGAGTGACGCTGCCATGTTCTCCGAGATCGACCTGTCCGCCATCTCCAGGGAAGACCCGATGGGAAACGTCCGCTCAGACATGCGCGCTATTAACCACCTCCACCCTGCCATCGGGGACGCGGGCAACGGGTATCTTCTGCGAGGTTACGAATACTACGAGGGCGCTCCCGAATGGAGCATCATCTGGTGGAACGCCTCCGATGACGACGGCGAGACCTGGGGCGGACACTGCGGCTTCAACATCGATGGCTCCACCTATCCGTCTGTGCGCTTCTGGGGTGATAATACCTACTTCTACGGTACTTTTGTCAGCCCGGTGGGTTTCCTGGGCAGCAACGGCGGCGTCTTTGTGCTCCTGAGGTTTCCCGATCCCACAAATGTGGGCACCTGGGGGGGCAAGTATGTCGACTGGGGCATCCAGGGCTGGCACAGCCTGAAAATGGTCGACATCGCCACCGACAACAGCCAGCAATCGTGGAACTGGGGTTTCGAATCGGCCGTTATCAGCCGCACATACCCCGAGGCCGACTTGTATGACGCCCCGCACATCTTTTACCAGCTGGACGCCCTCGGATTCACGTGGCTGAGCTGGCACACGACGCTGGATAGCTGCAAGACGACCGCCGCGGATATCGATCCCGTAACCCATCGCACCTACGCCGTCTACGATCGCTATGACTCGGACGACGACCAGTACCAGTTGCTGGTGCGCCAGGACCGTTTCAACGATTGGGATGGCGGCACCGCCGTCACGGAGAAGATGTTCGTGGACACTGACCGCCATCTCCGCTATCCTGTGGTAGCAGCCAGCAACAACGTCATAGTACTCATCGCTGCCGTATATCACGATAGCGCTCCGGATGATTACGATATCATCTGCTGGTACACCGATGACGGCAACCTTGATAATCTCACCAATGTGAGCACTATTGCTGGAAGCGGAGATGCCGAGAATTACCCGGACGTGGCTCATTTTGAGGACGACACTTTTGTCTGCACTTACGTGAAAGATCACGTCTTGTATGCCTGCCGAACCACCGACGGCGGGGCGACGTGGTCGACACCGGAACAGGCCAGCAATCCGGGCGAGCAGGTGGTCGAGGAGTACCGCACTTCCAATCTCGGCGACGGCGGCGACAAGGTGATCTACGAGTATTTCATCACCAGGAGTGATGACATCACCCTGAACATCCGGGAGCTTGACGAAATTGACACCGACGGCGACGGAGTCGGCATGCTATCCGACAATTGTCCAGCGGTTCCCAACACTCTGCAAACGGATAGTGACGGCGACGGCCTCGGCGACCTGTGCGACAACTGTCCCTATGATCCCAACGTGACGCAGGAGGACGCCGACGATGACGGCCTCGGGGACGCCTGTGATGTCTGTCCGGACGACCCGACCAACGATATTGACAGCGACGGCGTCTGCGGCGGATCCGACAACTGCCCCGACATTCCCAATCCCCTCCAGGAGAATACTGATTCCGACGACCTGGGCGACGCCTGTGACAACTGCCCGACAGTCCCCAACGCGGGGCAGACGGATACCGACAGCGACGGCGTGGGCAACGCCTGCGACGACGATGACGACGGCGACGACGTGGACGACCCGACAGATAACTGCCCGCTGGTATGGAACCCGGGACAGGAGGACGAGAACCACGACGGTGTTGGCGACGCCTGCAGTTGCCACATGCGGGGTGACGTCAACCATGACGGCGCACCCCTTATTGACATCTCCGACCTCGTCTACCTCGTAGACTACATGTTCTGTGACGGTCCCGCGCCACCCTGCACCGACGAGGGTGACATTGACGGCAGCGGCGGTCTGATTGACATCGCCGACCTGGTCTATCTCGTCGACTTCATGTTCAACGACGGACCCGCACCACCCGCGTGCCCGCACTGAACCGAGCCGACGCAGGAAAACAAAACGGCCATCCCCACTTCGGTGAGGATGGCCGTATTTTTTCACCCATGCGGCGTTGTGCGCCGAAAGCGCATTTGGGCTATAGCTCTACCGTCACTCCAATTCCTGCTGCTATCGCCTTGTCATAAACGAGCTTAGCGGTCGCCACGTCCTGAATGGCCAGCCCGTTGGACTTAAACAGGGTTATCTCGGCGTCATCACTGCGACCGGGCTTTTTGCCGATAACGATCTCCCCCAGGTCGGCGTAGATGTGGCTCTCGTCGATAATCCCCTCCTTGATGGGGATCATCAGGTCTCCCGCCTCAGCCAGACAGGCGTCGGTGGAGTCGGCGACGAATTTCGAGCGCTTGACTATCTCGGTGTCTAGTTCCCGCGCGTTCGGCGTGTGACTGCCGATGCCGTTGATGTGCGTACCCGGTCGGACCTTCGATCCATCGAAAATCGGCGTGGCCGACGACGTCGCAGTGCAGATGATGTCCGCTTTGAGAACGTCCCGGGGTGAGTCGGCTTTCACTATTTCCAGGTCCAGCTTGGCGCTCATCTCGCTGATGAAATCGGCAACCGCCTTATCGGCTACGTCATACACGAGCGCCCTGGAGAGCTTGCGGGCTACAGCCACCGCCCAGAGCTGCATCTTCGCCTGAACTCCGGCGCCGAATATCCCGGCCACCTGGCCATCACCTTTTCTGGCTAGGAGGTCCGTCGCGACACCGCTGGCTGCCCCGGTTCGTACCGCCGTAAGATAGCCGCCGTCCATGATGCAGATAACGTCGCCGGATGCAGGGTCTTGAAGCAGCACTTTGCCGATCACCACCGGCAGCTTGTGTTTCGCAGGATTGTTCTTGTATACGGTGACCACCTTGCACGCCAGAGCGCCCAGCTCCTTCAGGTAGGCGGGCATGTAGAGAGACAGACCATCAGGGGGCGTGATCGGTATCCGCAGCGGAAGAACCGCCGTGCCGGACGCCAACTCACCAAAAGCCCTGCGGACCACCTCCATGCAGTCGGGCATCGAAAGAACCTGGGCGACATCGTCCCGTGTCAATAATAGAGGCATCGTTTCCTCCTGTAAGTTTTTTTCCAGTATAGGTAACGGGATGGCTGCCTGGCAAGCTAAATCCTGTCAGGTGGGCGTGGGGGTTGGGTGGGGCACCCGAGCTGTGGGGCACCTGGGCCAGACAGGCGTCGGTAGCGTCGGCGATGAATTTCGAGCGCTTGACTATTTCGGCGTCGAGTTCACGCGCGTTCGGTGTGTGGCTACCGATCTGCTGCCCCGTTGCCCAAAAAAACTGGAGAAATCACGAAAAACTGCTTGACATCGCTGCATCGATCTACGTTATCACAGTAACGGCTAACTATTACGTATGCGACACTAAAAAGTGAGGAGGCCGATGAAGTATCACAGATTCGTTCTTGTGGGAATCGCGGTGCTGCTGGGTGTGGCGCCTTTTCTGATCGCCGAATCGGATGGGGTATCACACCGCAATGCAGAAGATATCGCGATTGAAATCGCCGAGCGCTACAACTGGGGTCCTGATTTGCCGGAGGACTACCGAGCACCTATGGTGGAGGTGTGGTATGAAGTGACCACCTACGCCGGCGTCGCAACCAGCTTCAGCTTTGAAGCCTACGAAGGAACGGCGCTGATCATAAAGTACGCATGGGACTTTGATTCCGACGGTGTGATCGACTGGGAGTCGTCCGTACACCGGGCAGCGAACCATACTTACGACGCGCCGGGCACCTATACCGCTGCTGTCCATGTCTACGACACCTACGGTCAGGTCCGAATGACTACTGCGAGAGTGGAGGTGCTGTCAGGCATCGGTGAGCCTGCATACGAGAAGGCCGTACATAAGTATGACTGGTCATACCGAAATACCAAAGATAGGAGGACGCGCACCCAGAATAAGGCACTGACCGACCCAACCTCGACGTACTGGTTGTTGGCCGCCGAAGGTGATAGCAGGTTCTGGCATAGTATACACCTTGCCTATTCCCGACTTGTGGATACATTCTGCGTTAATGATACTAACATTGTTGTGGTTGTTTATTGTATGCCGGATAAAAGCTGGGAAGAATGTTTGGAGAAATACGAGGAAGACTCCGTAATAATCGACTTCGGTGACCTGGATTCGGCCCTTGCCTGGATCGATAGTGCTGTAACGTCAAACGATGACTTGCATATGGTTTTCAATTGCCATGGGATGGGACAATTTGACTCCTCAGTAGTTATTTATGACAGCGATTGGGGAGTTCCTTATGAGCTTCGTGGAACTGGTAGAAGAGTATTCACCGATGCCGATGACCCCGATGACCCCGATCTCTTCTGTATCGAATCTGAGTACAAGTACGCCTGGAATTGGAATAAGGGCTTGCGTAAGACCTATGTCGGCATGGACGACTGGGCTGGGCAGTACAAACCCGGAGAAGGATTGGGGGAGGATAAAAAATACCGATATAAGCAGGTTGCGACTTTCAGTGGCATGACCTTCTGCAATACCGAAAAAACCTCCGACACCGACATTTATCTCGAGCAGATTAATCAGTTCCTGGTTGGTGATACCAATCATGACGGATACAACGACACATGTACCTGTCCCTGGGACTGTGATGGTGATGGCATTCCGGGCATCGATACTTCCGGGTCCGGATATGTCTTCGATGAGAACGAATGGGGCGACTACAGTCTCCAAAATGACCCTGAACAAGGGACGTCAGGTCATCGAATCGTTGTGTTTGACGACAACTTTGATGGTAAGGCCGATATATGCTGGCCGTGTGACTATTACACCCAGAACCCCGTAGCTCATGGCACCGACTCGAATGATGACGGTTTGTTCGTTGGAATTGACATCAGTGACGATGGCGACATGTTAGATTCTGTCGGAGTAGACGAGTTGATGTATAACCGTTTAGATGATTTCTATGCGGAGTTTCTTGACAGCCTGGAGTACCGCAAGGTGACTTTCATGACCTCATCCTGTTTTGGTGGTGGGCTCATTGACGACCTTTCTCGAAGTAATGTGGTGGTAATGTCGTCCTGTACCGACGGCATGCTCGGCGGAGGTTTCATTAGTATTATGACACAGCTCCTCAGCGGGGGTATGGACCATATCGACACCTGCGATTTCGACGGGGATGGAAAAGTAACGTTCCAAGAGGCTTTCAACGCCTATGGCGATCTTCCCGGAGCTGATGGGAGGCACCGGCTCGACGACAACGGTGATGAAGTTGGTCACACCTACGATCTTCCGAACAACGGCGACGGCTACCTGGCCAACAGCCTCTACTGGGGCACGCTGCCACCCACGCCGCCGTTACCGGTATTGGTTTACCCTGGCGAGGACGACATCGTGGCCAACTACCTGCCCACCTTCATCTGGAGCGACACTTCCAAATCCTGCGATTCTTATGACCTGAAGATTGCCCAGTGGGCATCACAAACGGAATACTTCTATGGCATTTCCGATACGTCTTTCCGGTTGCCAACCTGCAGCATAAGGCTGAAGCTCGGGTTCCCTTACGAAGTGACTTGGTGGGTGCGGTCCCACATGGGGTGCGGTGTGAGTGGTTGGTCCGACAGCGTCGTATGCAAAACGGAGGCGTATGACTGCTGTATGGGTGATATCCGCGGTAACGTGGACTATGATGTGGATGATGTCATTGACATCGCTGACCTGGTGTACCTCACAGATTATATGTTCGAAAGCGGTTGCTTCATACCCTGTATGAAGGAAGCCGACATGGATTGCGACAGATTGGTTAGCATTGCTGATTTGGTATTGCTGCTGGACTACATGTACTACAGTGGTCCGCCCCCCTGCAAGTGCGACTGTAGTGATTGCCAATAGCTCACCTGTGTGCTCACGTCAGTAGGAGTACAGGCGGAGAAGACTCGTTCTTCTCCGCTTCTTCCTGGCTTCGCTGCGCTCGCAAAGAAGGCAAGCCGTATCATATCGTGCATTTCGACGGCCACGGCATGTACATGGATCAGAAGAGCGCGAGGAAGCTGGCTGATATTATTAGCGGGCTTTCATCATTAACGCTGTCAGGCTCCAGAGACGGCAAGCAAGGATATCTTCTATTTGAGAACCCTAAAGCCGAGAAGAACCTCCAGCCGGTCGACGGGACAGCTCTCGGTAAGTTGCTGTACGAAACAAAGACACCAGTGTTGCTGCTCAACGCCTACCAGTCGGCCTATGCCGAACCGCCGGAGAAGCCTGAGACGGTGGCAGAAAAGAGCGACGTTCACCAGCAGGTACGCCTGTACGGCTCCCTGGCGCAGGAAGTGATGGACGCCGGGGCGGCCGGGGTGGTGGCAATGCGCTACACGGTCTACGTCGTCACCGCGGCTCGGTTCGTGGCCGATCTGTACAGTCACCTGGTGCAGGGGTACAATCTCGGTCAGGCGGTCACTCTCGGTCGCAAGAATCTCAGCGAGAATCCGGTGCGAGAGATCGGCTACGACAAGATAAAATTGGAAGACTGGTCGGTGCCGATCGTATACGAAGCTGCGTCGATCGACCTCTTCCCCGTGCTTCCCGAGGGAAAAGAGATCCATCTTCAGGTTACCAAAGAGGGCCAGATTACTCCTACCAATGAGTCGATTGCGGCTATGTTGCCGCACTGGCCCGATGCGGGCTTTTTCGGTCGCGATGAGACGCTGCTGGCTCTGGATCGCGCCTTCGACCGACACAACGTGGTGCTGCTGCGCGGATACGCCGGGTCCGGCAAAACCCAGACCGCCGCCGAGTTCGCGAGGTGGTATTATGCCACCGGCGGGATCAGGAATGGTGCGGTACTGTTTACCTCGTTTGAGCATCACACTCCGCTGGTGCGGGCGTTGGACCAGATCGGTCAGGTGTTCGAGCAACTTCTGGAACAACAGGGCATCCCGTGGTTGACCCTTGAGGAAGACCAGCGGCGCGATATCGCACTGCGACTGCTGAAAAAGATTCCGGTACTGTGGATCTGGGACAATGTCGAACAAGTTGCCGGATTCCCGAAGGGGACAGAGTCAAAATGGAGCCTGGAAGAACAGAAGGAGCTGTTCGACTTCCTCAAAGATGCCTCAGCCACCAAAGCGAAGATTCTGCTGACCTCACGGCGTGAGGAGAAAGATTGGCTGCACGGATTGCCACACAGAGTCGCGGTTCCTCCGATGCAGCCACCGGAACGATTAGACCTGGCGCGGGCTGTCGCCTCCAAGTATCAATCGGTACAGATTGAAATGCGCGACTGGCAACCGCTACTGAGATACAGCGATGGTAACCCGCTCACTATCACGGTACTGGTCGGGCAGGCGATACGAGCCGGACTGAGCACCTATGACCAGGTCAATGGCTTCGTAGAGATGATACGCTCAGGCGAAACGGAGATCGAAGACGACGAGTCCCAGGGGCGCACCCGTTCGCTGGCAGCCTCGCTGCGATACGGTTTTGAGGACTCCTTCACCGAAGACGAACGCAGGAAACTGGCCGTGCTGCATCTGTTTCAGGGCTTCGTCTATGTCGGTGTCCTGAGGGTCATGGGCGACTCCGATCAAGACTGGTGCCTGCCTGAACTCAGGGGCCTGGAACGTAAGAACGGTATTGCCCTGCTCGACAGTGCAGCAGAGATCGGCCTGTTGACCGCGCACGGTGGCGGGTACTACTCCATCCATCCCGCCCTCCCCTGGTTCTTCACTGGTCTGTTTGAACAGTTCTATCCGGAAGACGCACAGGCATCCTCGGATTCCCCCGCCATGAAAGCTACCCGCGCCTACGTCGAAGCCATCGGCCCATTGGGAGAATATTACCAAAGACAGTATGGTACAGGCAAACACAATGTGATTGGGGTCATTGCCGCCGAGGAAGCCAATCTGCTGCACGCCCACCGTCTCGCCCGCGCCAACGGCTGGTGGAATAGTGTAATCGGCACCATGCAGGGATTGTATTGGCTCTATGATCATCACGGCCGTCATTTGGAATGGAAGCGACTGGTCGAGGAAGCAACACCGGATTTCGTTGACCCGGAGACCGACAGACCGCTTCCGGGCCGGGAGGAACAGTGGAGTTTTGTGAGCGGTTATCGCGTGCTCCTGGCTGAGAGGGAACGAAAATTCGGTGAGGCTCTCCGCCTCCAGACCCTGCTTGTTGAGTCCCAGCGGCAGCGTACACGTCCGCTTCTCGAACTTAAACCTGCCGCTATGACCGCCGGCCAGCGCAACGATATCCGTTCCCTGTCCGTGTCCTTAGGTGAGTTAGCCGATATTCAGCGCGAGTTGGGCAGCAGTGACTGCATTGCGACTTACAAAGAAAGCTTGCTTCTGGCTGAACGGATTGACGATAAACGAAGCACAGCCATAAAAGCATACAAACTTGGGCAAGCTTTCGCTGTCGTCTCCACCGTGAAAGACCTCGACGAAGCGGAGCGGTGGTTTAAGCATGCCCTGGGACTATTCGTCAAAGAAGACAAAATGGGGCGTTCTAAGTGTGTCAGCTCGCTTGGGAACGTAGCTCTTGAGCGATACGATGAGGCTCGAAAGCTAAATCAACCACCCGGCGAGATCCAGAAACATCTCAACGATGCTCTCACCTATTATCTGGAGAGCCTTGATCTGACCCCGGAAGATGCTGTTGCTGACCTGGCCGTCACCCACAATCAGCTTGGCAATGTTTATGGTGAGGCGGGTGATTTGAGAAATGCCCGCAAACACTACGATAAGAGCGTATCCCTGAACGAGAAGGCGGGGAATCACTTCGAGGCCGCCCGAACTCAGTTCAATTTCGCACTCATTCTCGCGAGGGCAGGCATATTTCAGGATGCCTTGACCTACGCCGACGCTGCCCTGACTAAGTTTCAATCCTACGGCAAGCGCGCAGCGGCTGAGATAGAGAAGACAGAAGGACTAATCGCGGAGATCAAGGAACTGATGGAGAAACAAGGCGGTGGAGAAAACGGATGACCAAAGACGAGTTTGAGAAATTAGTCAAGAGTGACCCGGCGCTTGAGGGGCCGATGACCCTCGCAGCGCGGGCGGCCCAACCGCAGAAGCGTATGGCCTTCGGACCGGTGGATGCAGCCTTAGGTGCAGCGGCGATTGCGCTATTGTGGCCGGTGGCGTCGTATGTGGTGAGCGCTATCGGTCTGCCGTGGGCGTTTGAAGCCAAACGCTACAGCGAACTGTGGCGACTGAAGTTCCACAAGTGGATCGATGAGCAGTACGAACAGCACGGTTTCAACCCCGACGAAGCCGAGGCTGCCGGGGAGGAGTTGCGGCGGCAGTTGGAACAGACAACCGACGCCGGGGCACGGGCGTCATGGGAGCGGTTTCAGGACATGCTCAAGCAGGGCGAGTCGGAATAGGCGGGCTTGCCAATATCGAAACCGCGGAGGGGGCGACACACACTCCTTGGCCCTTTCATAATATCAGGATTATTGGCAAAACTGTACCCCTTAGATATTCCCCCGGCGTAGTTCATAGCCAAAAAAAAGGGTTGAAATCCGGGATGGGTGTGGTATTATAATGGTTTTTACGCTAAACCGCGTTGGGAGTATATGAAAGTTTTAGTCATCGGGTCCGGCGGAAGAGAGCACGCCCTGGCATGGAAACTGAAGAAATCCAAGAAGGTCGACAAGATCTTCTGCGCGCCGGGCAACGGCGGTATCGCCCAGATAGCCAAGTGTGTCAATATCAAACCGGACAGCATTAAAGCCCTTTCCGATTTTGCCGTCCGGAACAAGATCGGTCTGACGGTTGTGGGACCGGAAATGCCCCTGGCCAAGGGCATCGTAGACGAGTTTCAAAGACGAAAGCTCAAGATATTCGGGCCCAACAAGAAGGCGGCCAGGCTTGAATCCAGCAAGGTTTTCGCCAAGGAATTCATGCGCAAATATCACATTCCCACCCCCGCTTTCAAGGTGTTCGACAATTCTGCGGAGGCGATCGGTTTTTGCAAATCAGTGGAGTTTCCGGTGGTAATCAAGGCCGACGGCCTCGCTGCCGGAAAGGGCGTGGTGGTAGCGCGCAAGCTCAGCCAGGCGGAGTCGGTTATCAATGACATGATGGTCAAGCGCTCGTTCGGAAACGCCGGTGACAGGATTCTGATCGAGTCGTTCCTGCAGGGGCAGGAGGTGTCGGTCATAGCCGTTACCGACGGTAAGGCGATCGTACCTTTTCTATCCAGTCAGGATCACAAGCCTGCCTACGACGGCGATCGGGGGCCTAACACCGGCGGCATGGGAGCCTACTGTCCCACATCGTTTACTACCGATGAGATCAGGGAACAGATTGAGGAGCATATACTCGCGCGAACGGTCAATGGCCTGAACTCAGAAGGCGTCAAATACCGGGGTGTGATTTACGCGGGACTGATGCTCACGGCGCAGGGGCCCAAGGTACTGGAGTTCAACTGTCGTTTCGGTGATCCCGAGACTCAGGCTGTCCTGCCCCTGCTGAAATCAGATCTCTGCGATCTGTTGCTGGCCTGTGCGACGGGCAAGCTATCGTCGTTTGGTAAGCCGGCCTGGCACGAGGGCGCCGCCGCCTGCATTGTCATGGCCTCACGCGGCTATCCAGGCAAGTACTCCAAAGGAGTTCAGATTACCGGCCTGTCGAATAAAACCGAGGCTGGCTCTTACGTTTTCCACGCCGGGACAGTTCAGAAGGGCAGCCGTTGGCTTACCGATGGAGGCCGCGTGCTTGGCGTCATGGGAATGGACAAGAACCTTCGCGCGGCTCTCAACCGGGCTTACCGGACCGCTCACAAGATAAAGTTCGAGGGAGCCATGTTTCGCAAGGATATCGGTTTCAGAGCCTCAAGACCGATCGAGGGGTAGGTAGCGCTATGGCGACGGTGTTGATAGTTATCGGGTCCAAATCAGACATGGAGTACGCCGTGAAGTGCCGGGAACAGTTGGAGGAGTTGGGCATTGAAGGACGAATCGAAGTCACCTCCGCCCATCGCCATCCGAAGAAAACAGCCCAGTTGGTCTCCAGAGCCGCACAGGACGGATTTGAGGTGGTAATCGCGATGGCCGGTCTGTCGGCGGCTCTTCCCGGGGTGGCTGCCGCTCACACCAACCTGCCTGTTATTGGAGTGCCCTTGCCGGCTGCCCTGGGTGGCTTGGATTCGCTCCTGTCCGTAATCCAGATGCCTCCTGGTATTCCCGTAGCGGCTGTCGGCATCGGCATGCCGGGGGCCAGAAACGCCGCCGTCTTAGCGGCCAGGATTCTCGCCTTGAAGCACGCGGAGGTTTCCCGGGCGGTCGATAAACACCGCGACTCTCTGTGAAGAATCAGGATCGGAATGAATGGTAGTTTGTAGAAACAAATACAGAATCTGAAGGGAGATTCCATGCGAGGATATCTGATACTAAGACCTTCTCATTTCCTGGTGGTGATTGCCACCGCCTTGGCTGTAATGTTACCGGCGGCGGTGGCGGCCGACATTGAAAAAGCCCGGGAGTATTACAATGTCGGCGTCAAGGAGAGCCAGGCGGGGAACATTGAGGCGGCAATCCTGGCCTATCAGGCAGCGCTCAGCGAGGATCCTGACTACATCGACGTCTATATCAACATGGGGGCGATCTTCTTCGAGCAGAAGCACTACGACCACGCCCTCGACGCCTTCACAACGGCAACTGAGAAAGACCCGCAGAATGCCGCTGCCTTCGCCAACCTCGGTCGAGTCCAGTACAAGCTGAAGAAATACTCCGAAGCCGAGAAGGCATTCAAGTCCGCTATCGCCGCCGACAGCACCGATGGAGAACTCTACAAGGAACTGGGTAAGGTTTATTTCTACAAGAAAGCCTATGCCGAGATGATTGCCACGCTGAACACCTGTCACGAACTTGGGGCCGGCGATCACGTCAGTAACTACATGTTGGGCAAGGGCTACCAAAAGACTGGAAAGGACAGTCAGGCGATACCGGCGTTCAAGAAATCGATCGAGATCAAGAACGATTATTACAGTTCGCACTTCGGTCTGGGGCAGATCTACCTCGGGCAGCTGAAGTACAAGAGCGCAGCCAGTGCGTTCCAGGCTGCCTTGAAAGCCAATCCGAAGAAGTATTTGGCTTCATACAACTACGCCGTGGCGGTTGAATCGAGCGACCCGGAAAACTTCGATCAGAGTATCCGCGTCTGGGAGGATTTCATCGCCCTGGCCAAAAAGAACCCCAAGGCAAAGACCAAGGTGGGTGACGCCCAGAGCCACGTGAAGGATTTGAAGGAGGCCAGAGAGCAGGCCAATCTACAATAACCTCCGCACGGAGTAGTGAGTGTTACGACCCCGGCCTCAATGGCCGGGGTTTTTCTGTGTTTCCAACCCGGATACAACCGGCAACCTCAGGAACCTCACCAGCACAGAAAGAAAAACGCTGCCCCTCGCGGACGGCAAGGGGCAGCAGCACTTGACCAGGCCTGTCACTAGGTCAATCCCGACCGGCTCGACCTCTTCAGATTATCCTCTACCGGAATGGCGCCGAGTCCTACTTCCGGACAAACTCGACGCGGTCAAAATCCTCCCAATCGACTTCTGTCTCATCTCCATCGGCGGTTGTGATAAAGATGCCCTTGTTGTCTTCATCGACGTCATTGGAGCCGCGCAGACGAAAACTGCGCCCGTCCCATACGGTGACTATCGCCGAACGGTACGACTTTTTCTTGATCTCCTTGATCAGACCAAACTCGATATCGAACTCGACATCGTGATAGTTGCCATCGAGAATCTCCCAGGTGAATTCCTCGTCATTGTCCCAGCATATTCGGCCCTGGTAGCTGTCGCCGTCCTCGGTAAAAACCGTGCCCTCAAGGGGTCGCCCACCATCGAACTCTCCATAAGGAATACCCTGCGGGATAGCCGTAAAATCCAATCGGTCGAACTCATCCCAGCGAACCACAACCTGACCCAACCCGGGATCCGAGATAGCAATTCCGCCGTTGCTTTCGTCTACGTCGTTGGTGCCGCGCAGAAGCAATTCATCGCCGTTGACCAGAGTCACCGTGGAGGCGCTGGAGCTATAGCGCTCTATTGACTTTATCTTGGCGAACTTGACCTTCCGCCGCCGCCCTTTCTGGTCCCCATCCAGAATGTCCCGCGAAAACAACTCGTCCATGTCCCAGCACACGAAACCTGTGTACTGGTCACCACGGCGAACGGTGATCGTGCCATAGAGCCGCTGCCCGAGATTCGATACCAGGTCAGGATCGGTTTCCATGAAATCAATCCGCTCGATGTCCTCCCACTCCAGTTCGATCTCACCTTCCACTTTGTCCTCGATAATGATCTCGCGCACACCATCGCCGACGTCCGTAGAACCCCCTTCGAGTTCCACTTCCTCACCGGACTTGAGAGTCAGTAAGGCGGCATCGTCGTCGATTACTTCAAGCGACCTGAGGTGCCCGAAGCGCATCCCGGACTGAGCCGAGCCGGACCAACTCCAACTGCTGCCGGTCTTGGCGATTGTAATCCCGAACAGCTCAATCGACCTTTCCCGATCACGGTATTTCTTGCGGTCGCGCTTGTCACCATGCTTCGTTCTGAGCTCCTTGTTCCCGTTGAGAAGGTCGACCCAATTGCCCTCGTTTTTGTCCCAACGGATCAATCCCTGAAAAACATCACCGTCGACCGTGGTAATTTTGCCATAGATCCGTCCGCTTGAATCAGCCAATGCGGACAGGGTAAAAAGAATCACTGCCGTCGCAACAACACCGATCAGCTTGACATACTTCATAATGCCTCCGTGAGCCACTTCCTGTTCTTTGTTTGAAAGGTACGAATTCGCCCGCGAAAGGTTGCCCGGGAATGGGTTTTTTCGGTGTCGGTCTGAGGACCCGGGGTAGCGCAGTTACCCGAAAATCACAGGCGGACCGGATGCCCTCGGTGCCGGCTCTGACACGCTGACGGGGCTGACCCGAATCCCAGCTAAGGAGCCCATAGCCGCCAGAACGCCACAAGAAAAGACCGCCTGAGTGGCGGTCATGGGAATCACAAGTAAACGGCGTCAGATAATCCGACACTGATTTGCCGATCGCAGACAGATCAAATGCTCGTGCGGAACAACGTGGCGGCAGCAACGACCACGGCTGGATATTACCGATAGACTACCCGAAAGCCCTATGGCCGGGAGTCTCTGTTTCTACTTGTTCTTTTTCTTGTGACGGTTGGCGCGTCTTCTTTTCTTGCGCTTGTGAGTTTTGATTTTCAGCCGTTTACGTTTCTTTCCGCTGGGCATTAATCCTCCATAGCTGCGGCAATGACTCAGATTGGTTGTTTCGTTATCATGTTCTTGAACTCGTTTGACGGCTTGAATACGGGCACCTTGCGATCAGGGACCGGCACCACCTCACCCGTCCGTGGGTTTCGGGCCTTGCGGGCTTTGCGCAGTTTGACCTTGAAGGTACCAAAGCCCCTGATCTCGATGTTGTGTCCGTTTTCAAGCGACTTCCTCACCGTGTCAAGAAAGGAGTCGACGACCACGGCGACATCCGTCCTGGTGAGGCCCGTCTTTTCCGCCACTCTTTCTACCAAATCGGCTTTTGTCACAGTATCCTCCCTTGAGAGAAGACCGTCCTTGTTATGTTTCTTCTTCTATCTTCGACTTTCAGGTCCCGAGGCACTATCCCGAATGCAGGATAACCCTTTGGGACGCGTAAAGATACGCAATACATTGGGCAAAGAAAAGCAAAAAACCACCAATTGTCCATACTTTTCTCGTCACACAAAACAAAATCCCGCTACCGGTACAAATACATGATCTGAGGGCCACAGAGACCGTTTTCCACGCCGCGATCGATCCTGCCTATCAGGCCACCCATCAAGTCGAATATGGACACTTTCTTGCGCTCGTAAGGTCTGACTATCTTCGGCTCGCCTTCGATCTCCGCCAGTTCAGCAGCTAAACTGACGGCCTCTTCAAAGCCACCGAGAGTGTCCACCAAGCCCAGGTTGCATGCCTGAAGGCCGGTGAAGATCGATCCATCGGCCAGCGGGTAGATCTCCTCCTTATCCTTGCCACGGCCGCCTGCTACCACCTCCACAAACTGCTCGTAGCTGTCCATTACCACTGACCGGAGCATCAGTTCTTCCTTCTCGGTCATGGGGCGGGAAAAACTCAGGACGTCTTTGAGTTCGCCCGATTTTACCGTTTCAATCCGGACGCCGATCTTGTCCATGAGTTCTCCGGCAGTGTAAAACTGGATGATTACTCCTATGGAGCCGGTGAGGGTGCCGGGGTTGGCAATAACGCGATCGGCTCCGCAGGCCACGTAGTACGCCCCGGAAGCCGCAATGGAGGCCATGGCGGCCACGATCGGCTTGTTCTCACGAGCTCGAAGGACAGCATCGTAGACTTCCTGCGATATGGCCACCCCGCCACCGGGAGAATTGAGGTGAATCACGATAGCCTTTATGGAGTTGCTCTCCGCCCATTTGTCAATCTGCTTTATCCACTTGCGTCCGGACGGCTCGTCAATGATACCATAGAGCTCTATGACACCAACGTCGCCCCCCATCCCAGCCAGGTCGAAGTCCCCCCCTTCCGTCAGCAGCCCGATGAACATCAGGCCCACGAAAACGAAAACTACAAGAAACACCACCGCGATAATAACGGCTATTACAACATCCCTTTTGCGCGCCATAACGATCCTGTTACTTGGAGTGTATTTTAAGTACGGTTCCTACTTTCAATTCGTCGGGATCGACGATATCATTGGCTGCGATTATCCTGGCGATGCTGGTGCGGTATTTCCGGGCGATGCGACTAAGCGTCTCACCACGCCTGACTTTGTGGACAACGTAGCCCCCGGAATCGGCGTCGCTGACTACCAGCACCTGCCCCGGGTATATCCGGCTGGAGCGACCCAGACCGTTCAGGCTGCGGATTCTGGCGGTCGTGGTGCCATACTTGCGAGCGATGTCCCAGATCGTATCGCCGGAACGAACCTTGTGCTCGGTCAGTTTTCCTCCGGTATCGGCCGTGGACGCGTAGATCTCGGAAGAGCGGGTTCCGGTTTCGTTCTTGTCCTTCAGGTGTTTGGAGGAAGCCGGTATTTTCAGCTTCTGGCCGACATAGATGCGCGACCCACGCTCGATATAGTTGGCCCGCCTGAGGGCGTCAACGGTCGTCCCGAAAGCCCGCGCTATATCCCACATGGTGTCGCCGGAACGGACGGCGTAGATGGAATTCCTGGCTCGGTAGTCGCTCTGAACGCGACGTTTTGAACCCCCACGATACTCGCTGTCAAGAGGCACCGGGACAATGATCTCCTTACCGGCGTAGATGGTGGATCGGCGGCTGAGATTGTTGGCGTCGAAAATGGCATACTGCGAAACACCGTACCTGGCGGCGATAGTAGATACCGTCTCTCCCCGTCTGATCCTGTGCCTGACCCAACTGGTCTCCCTGGGAGACGGCATGGAAGCATAGGCGGCCAGGAATTTATTCTTTTTCCCCACCGGTATTTTCAACCGGTATTTCTTGCTGTCCGGCGGCGTGTATTTTCTCAGGAGTTCGGGGTTGAGTTCCTGCAGTTCCTTGACGGAACAGTCCAGTTCCCGGGCCACCACGGCAAGCTCCAAACAACGGTCGATTTCCACCTCGTCCCAGACAATCTCCGGTTCAAACTCGACATCCACAAAGCCGTATTTCTCGGGATTCTTGGCGATAATCGCAGCGGCATAGATCAAGGGCACGTAATCCATCGTCTGCCGCTTCAGTCTCATTCTCCAGAAATCGTTGGTCTTCTGTTTCTTGATGGTCCGTCTGACGCGCCCCGGGCCCCCGTTGTAGGCCGCCATGGCAAGTTCCCAGGACCCGAATTCCTCGTAGAGATCTTTCAGGTGCCGGCAGGCGGCATCGGTAGACTTGACCGGATCCCGACGCTCGTCGATCCACCAGTTGCGATTAAGCCCGTAGAGGCGACCGGTGGAAGATATGAATTGCCACAACCCCATTGCCCGCGCCCAGGAGTAAGCACGAGGATTGAACCCGGACTCCACCAGCGACAGATAAACAAAATCCAGGGGCAAACCATAATCGGACAAAACCCCAAGCATCAGCCGTTCGTATTTCCGGGATCGGCTCAGATACTTGTAGAAAGCTTCTTTGGCGACAGTCTGAAAATACACAATAGAGCTCTTGACCCGGTCGTTCATCACCACCGGGAGATCGTAGCTGACCTTCCGCGCCCGCTCCTCGCTGAAGACACGGATAGTGTCGGCACCGAGGTTCGTGACAAGATCCCCGAACCGCTCGACGAGCACACTGGTCGAGACATCCGCTTCCAGCCGCCCCAGCGACCTGAGGGTCACGCGAAAGTCGGCCACAAAATTGTCCAGCATGCGGTTGTACTTGACAGCCTCCGGCGTCAGTGTGGAGTCGGTTTCGATATCCAGCTTGGCCAGCATTTTCAGGCCTTTCTCGAAGTAGTACTGTGCCTCCTCCCAACTTGCTTCACGGTTGGCCATGACGCCCATGAGGTAGTACTCTTCGGCGAGTTCGAATCTCCGCCAGATGTCGTCATCAACCGCCGACGCGGAGTCATCGACGTCGGCATACCCGAACGAGAGAACCTCGTCCGGATTGTGAGATGGTTTCGCCGGATCGTCCGTGTCGCGATGTTCGACTCCGGGCGTCTCGTGCGGGTCTATCTCGTTGGATCGCTGCTCAATCCTGAGAGTGCGACTTGGCGCATACGTCACGGGATACTGCGAATCCTCGCCGGCCACACGCGCCGTGTCGGCACTGTCCGCCCTTTCCGCCCGTGTCTCCCCATCAGAATACGCCCGGGGAGACGACAACCCGCTCTTGCCTCCGCAACCGGTTCTTAGGGTCAACGTCAGTGCAAGAAATGAACACAAAAGATAAACAAAAGGCATTCTCGGTGCTTTTACCACGTTGCTCACCACGTTTTGTTAACAGTACGTATTTACCAGTTATCGGAACAAACCGTTCGCGTCTTAACCGGGGTTGCCTCTAACCCGTTGATCTATATGAAATAACCTTAACCCACGCAAGCCTTTTTCCTGTCAATATGATTTCAACTGCGTTGCCAGATCCGCGCCGAGACTGACCGGGTCCGAAAACACCCGGCAGGTCGCCTGATGTGTAAACCAAGTGTACTGTCTTTTCGCATAGCGGCGCGTGTTCTGCTTGATCCGGGCGATCGCCTCCTCGAGCGATACTTCCCCGTCCAGAAAATCAAGCAGTTCGCTGTACCCGATAACCTGCGCCCGGCGGACGTCGTCGGCCCGGCCGCATTGCGTCAGGAGCCGCAACTCCTCCAGCAGTCCCCGGGATATCATTTTGTCCACCCGCGCATTGATTACCTCGTAGAGCGCCTGCCTGTCCGGGAGAAGGCAGTAGTAGGCGAATTCAAACGCGCTTTTCGTATAACCTCCGGTAGCGATAAGTTCCGACTTGGACCGGCCGGTCAGGTGAAAGACCTCCAACGCCCTTATGACCCGAACGCGGTTGTTGGGATGAAGGTTCGCTGCTTCCAGCGGATCGATCCCGGTCAATCGTTCGTGCATCGCTTCCGGGCCGATTTCTTCCATCTCAGCTTCCAGCTTCCCACGCACCGCCAGGTCATCGTTTTCTATCTCCACGACACCCTCGGAGAGAGCACTCAGATACAGCCCGGTGCCGCCGACCACGAGGGGGATTCGACCCCTCTCAAGTATTCCCGCGATCGCGGCGTTGGCGTCCTCGACAAATCGGAAGGCGCTGTAGCGCTCACCCGGCTCAACAATATCGACGAGATGGAACGTTACTTTGTTGCGTTCTTCGGGAGTCGGCTTGGCGGTGCCGATATTCAGATGCCTTATTATCTGCCGGGAATCGGCCGAGACCACTTCCAGCGGGAATTGGTCGGCAAGGGCCAACGTCACACCTGTCTTGCCTGACCCGGTCGGCCCACAGACGATGGGAACGGCTTTGGGCTCAGGTGCGTCCAAACTGCTTGTCCAGATCGCTGCGGCTTATCTTAATGAAAGTCGGACGTCCGTGAGGACACGAGTATCTGTCCCTGGATTTCAGGAGACGCGCGAGAAGATGGGTGGCTTCCTGGTCGCTGAGACGATCACCGGCCATGACCGCCGACCGGCAGGCAACCGACTGGGCCACCGCTTTCTCCAGGTCATAGCCTGTCTTGCGCAAAGAGGCGATATCGTCAAGAAGCATTGTCAGCATCTTGTCGGGGGCTTTCCCGGTCATGACCGACGGCACCGCCTCAACATTGACCGTGCGGCCGCCGAACTCCGCCACCGAGAACCCCGATCGCGTTATTACATCGCCCGATTCCTGATACAGAGCGAACTGCTCCGGCGACAACTCCACCTGCATCGGGAACAGGAGCACCTGCCCGCTACCGGTCTCGGCCTCGATCTGCCTGGATATTTCTTCATAGAGCACCCGCTCGTGAGCGGTATGCTGATCGACAATGTAGAGATCGTTGCCGGCCTGGAAAAGCAGGTAGAGATCGGCAAAGCGGCCCACGAGTCGGAAGCCGTCGGCAGGTTCTTCCGCAACCGACGGCAACGACCCGGCGGCCGCCGCCTGTGGCTGGAGAATCTCACCCGTGTTTTTGTCGACCGTCACGGCCTCACTTTCGCCTGGCGTGTTTCCCCCGTCCCGCGTCTCGGGTGGTCGGCACAGATCCGGCAGGTAGGGGGCGTTCTCGGCCCGTGCGGAACCAATCCCGGCAATGACGTTGTCTCGCCCCGTCCTTCCGGAGACATGCGGCCCGATGCCCGCCGAGTTTCCGGCAGTGCCGGAGGAAGTCTTCAGAGAGGGTATGATACCGTCCTGGCGCAGCGATTCTCTGACGGCCCGAACCACCGCGTCATGGAGCTCCCGTTCGCGAGATAGCTTCACCTCCGTCTTGGAAGGGTGCACATTGACATCCACTTCGGTGGGGTCGACCCACACAAGCAGCGCGCCGAGGGGATAGGTCCCGGGGGAAATCAAATCGCCGTAACCGCCGTTGAGAGCGTGCGACAATACCGGTGAGAACACGTAGCGGTCATTTATGAAGATATACTGCCCGTACCGGTTGTGCTGGGCGGTATCGGGCGCGCCGATGTATCCCTCGATCTTCACCGGGCCGGCCTCGATATTCACGGCGACGAATTTCCTGCCGCTCCCCAGGAGCGATGATACGCGCGCCTCAATATCCAAACCCGGCGGAACACGGAATATGTCGCGGCCGTTCATCGTGAACGTGAAACCGACACGGTAGCGCCCTATTGCCAGCGCCGTCGCCGTTCGGGATATGTGCCGCGCCTCCGTCGATTCGGCCTTAAGGAATTTCCGTCGAGCGGGCGTATTGTAGAACAGGTTCCTCACTTCCACAGTAGTACCGGGTGGCGCCGGCGCCGGTTGCCGCGACTGCAACACTCCTCCCTCATAGACTATTTCGGTGCCCGCGTCTTCCCCCGGCGCACGCGACAGCAGGCGCAACTGCGATACCGAGGCCACCGACGGCAACGCTTCTCCCCTGAATCCATAGGTGGAGAGGCGGTCAAGATCGTCAAAGGCCGATATCTTGGAGGTGGCGTGGCGGGCAAAGGCGATTTCAACCTGTTCTGCAGGGATACCGCAGCCGTTGTCCACGATCCTGATCAGCTTGACGCCGGATTTCTCGACAACAATATCGATCCGATCCGCCCCCGCATCCATTGCATTCTCGACCAGTTCCTTGACTACGGCAGCCGGGCGTTCGATCACTTCACCGGCGGCAATTTTGTTGACGACTCGCTCGGGCAGCGGTCTGATCCAGCGCCCGCGACCAGGCTGTGACGGTGACCCATTCATTTTATCTCTTTCTTCAACTCACAAAGCAGATTAAGCGCCTCCATCGGCGACGTATCGTCCGGGTTCACCGCGGCCAGTTTCTCTTCCACCTTTGAAGGCTGCGCCTCAAACAAGGTCGGCTGCACGCGATCCTGGTAGATTCCCCGGCCTAATTCGCTCTGGTTGAACTTGCCCGACTCCAGAAGCCTGAGAATCTGGCGGGAACGACTCAGCGCCTTCCCCGGCAGACCGGCCAGCCGGGCCACCTCGATACCGTAGGAATCGTCGCATCCGCCGGGAATGATCTGGTGCAGGAAAACAACCTTCCCCTGCCATTCCTTGACCGCTACCTGGTAATTTCGAATTTTGTCGTAGACGGCGGCCATGGAAGTAAGCTCGTGATAGTGGGTGGCGAATATCGTGCGTGCCTCGATCTTCTCGTTGATATATTCCACGACCGCCCAGGCAACGGAGAGGCCGTCAAACGTCGATGTGCCGCGACCGACCTCGTCGAGCAGGATGAGGGATTTGTCGGTGGCGTTGTGCAGGATGTTGGCCGTCTCCACCATCTCCACGAGGAATGTCGACTGTCCGCGGGCCAGATTGTCCAGAGCGCCCACCCGCGTGAAGACGCGATCGACCAGCCCTATCTCGGCCTTATCGGCGGGCACAAAGGAGCCGATCTGGGCCAGAATCACGATCAGGCCGATCTGCCGCAGGTAAGTGGACTTGCCCGACATATTCGGCCCGGTGAGAATATGAATACGGCTCTCCCGGGCCGAGAGTGTGGCGTCGTTGGCCACAAAGGAACCGGACGGCAGCACCGCCTCTATCACCGGGTGGCGACCGTTCTCTATCACCAGGCGTCCGTCCTCAAAAAGCTCTGGGCGGCAGTATCCGTTGCGCACCGCCAGTTCCGCGAGTGATGACACCAAATCGACTTCGGCAAGCAGGTCGGCGGTGCTGATTATGTCACCGATGTAGCCCTCGAGGAATTCCAGCAACTCCCGGTAGAGTTGTTCCTCTACCTTGAATATCTTTTCCTCCGCCGTCAGGATCAACTCCTCTTTCTCTTTCAACTCCGGAGTGATGTACCGTTCGGCGTTAACCAGGGTCTGCTTGCGGATATATTCCTGAGGCACCGCATCGGTGTTGGCCTTAGTAACCTCGATGTAATACCCGAACACCTTATTGAAACCGACCTTAAGAGACCCGACGCCGGTGCGCTGCCTTTCCTTCTCCTGCAGCGAGCCGATATACCGGCGGGCATCCCGGATGGAGTCATTGAGATCGTCGAGTTCCCGTGAAAATCCGCGTTTGAAAACGTCGCCCTTGCTCGCGGTCAGCGGTGGCTCTTCGGTGAGAGATTCCTCGAGCTTCGAGACAATCCGGCTGCATTCCGGAATCGCCTGGCCGATCCCGGAGAGATGCGGGCTGTGGGCATCCCGGAGCAGGGTCGCCACGTGCGCCGCTGCTATCAGCGCCTCCTTGACGGCGGCCATCTGCCGAGGATTGAGTTTACCGATACCCAGCCGTCCGGCCAGCTTCTCCAGGTCGGGGAGGTTCTTCATTCGCTCACGCAGGGCGGCCGCCAGATCGCGATTCCGGGTGAGTTCGGCCACGCTCGAGAGCCGTTTTTCGATCCTGGCCTTTGTTTTGAACGGTCGCACGAGATTGCTTCTGAGACGGCGAGCGCCGGCAGCCGTCCGGGTGCAGTCTATTACCGAGAACAGCGAATTCTCCTGCCCACCGGAGGCGATACCGGCCGTCAATTCCAGATTACGAACGGTGCTGTGATCCAGTAACATGACTTCGTCACTATCGAATCGAGTCAGCTTGTTTATGTGGGACAAACGGTGGCGGTGGTTTTCCCGCAGGTACCGGAAAATGGCCCCGGCGGCGGTTATCCCCAGCCTGCTCCCACAGACGCCGAAACCCTCCAGCGTGGAGGTCCCGAAATGCTGATTGAGCTCCCGTTCGGCGGTTGCGGCGTCGAAGTTCCAGCCTCCGAACGCTGTCAATTGCGGCCCCCCGTTGGCCAGATCGAGCCTGTCTTTCAGCGCCGACTCATCCTGGTCTGATGGATATAGAATCTCGGACGGCTCTATAACCCTTAACCGCTCCCCAATCTCGCCCGCTGCTCCTTCGTCAACCACAAAAGAGCCTGTTGACAGGTCCAGCACCGCCAGGCCGGATTTCCTGCCGGCCCCGTCGTAAATTGCCGCCAGGTACAGAGGAGCGTCGAGGCCGTCACCGCTGTCGATCGTGGCCGTCCCGGGAGTTAGAATCTCCACGATCTCCCGCTTGACAATACCCTTGGCCGTTTTGGGATCTTCCACCTGCTCGACAATGACCACCTTCTGACCGTCAGCCAGAAGCCTGGCGAGGTACTTCTCGGCCGAATGGTACGGCACCCCGGCCAGGGGAATCCTCTCGCCGTCACTATGCGACCGCGATGTCAGAGCGATGCCGAGAATAGGGGCGGCCTTGACGGCGTCGTCGCCGAACAGCTCGTAGAAATCCCCCATCCGGAAGAAAAGCAGCTTGTCAGGATGCTTCTCCTTGATGGCGTTGTACTGACGCATCAGCGGAGTATCGGATGAAGCTTTGCTTGCCTGCGGACTCATCGGGCAACGACCTGGAAGACCTCACCGTGCTCGTCCTCCAGTTTTCTCTTGAACCGGGCAGCCGCTTCATAGTCGGAAAAGCGGCCGACATAGACCACGTGGTACTTTGCCTGTGATATTTTCTTTGATTTGACGTCCACTTTCTCACCGTACTTGCCGAAGAGTTCAGCGCGCCTGCTGGAATTGGCCTCGACGCTGAACACTCCCACCTGCACGGAGTAAAACGTGCCCGTCAGCTTCTCGGCGGCATTTTCCTGAGTGCCGGACATAGAGAGGTCCTTCATGCGCTCGATCAGGGCATCGAGACCGACCGCCGAGGGGTAACCCTCCCGGAGAATGTTATAGTAGAACACGGCGTCGTCGGTGCGGCGGCGTTTGATGGCATCAAGGGTCAACAGGTACAGCGCCTGCGGCACGCCCGGACCATCCTTTTCGCGCGCGAGCTTGCGCAGGACGTTGTCGGCCCCGATGTTCTTACCGTAACCGAGCATCACCCGCGACCTGTCAACCTTGCCCCACTGCGCCGCGTCGCCCTCGCCGTACAGGAGGAAGTACCGGTCGGCCTGCTTGAGAGCCGATTCAAAGGCGTTGTTTTTCTCATCGACGACAATGGAAAAGCGCTGCATTTCCCGACGGTATTTACCCCTCTCCCAGCGGACCAGGTAGTCCGCCACGATCCGACCCAGCCTGTCATAATCCATCTGCAGGAAGTAATACTGCGCCAACCGACGGTATATGTCCTCCCGGTGTACGGCCGCCACCGACGCGTTCAAAGCAGCCTCCATGAGTTGCACCGACTTCTCGGCGCCGGTCTCCACCATGCCGGCGTAGTAGAGCATGTTACCGTCACGCAGGGTCGCCGTCGAGGTGAGGGAGAGCGAATCAGCAGCGGCCCCGAGGTCACCGTTGATTATCAACTCGTAGATATCTGAGCCGGCGGCGTCAGCGCCGGCGGCGAGAACGAGACAGGCGGCCAGATGCAGAAACATCTTCATGTGAGAATCTCAAACAGCGGGTCGCTTCAACCCATTTCGGTAACCGCAGTATCGACCGCCTCATCGCCGGCGGTGAGGCTGTGCCGTTTCTCCCTCCGGCGTTCCAGATCCCGCAGCAGTTCGTCCACCCTGCGATTGTCCCCCTTTTCCAGGTAGATGCGTATCAGATGGAGTACGGCTTCCAGGTTGTCCGGTTCGTCCTCGACAACCTGCAGCAGCAGTTCTGCAGCCAGATCGAGATCGCCCTTCTTCTCGTGAAACTCCGCCAGCGTCAAACGGGCCACGAGATCCCTGGGCTTGTGCTTGAGGATGCTTTCACAGATTTCGACTATGTCGCCAAAGCGCCCCAGGTCGAAGAGCGTTCTCTTGAGCCGTTCGATGGCTCGGTAACCCTCTTCCGGAGCGGCCGCGATAAGCTTGTTCCAGAAGTTGAGGGCATCTTCATGGCGACCTTCTTCATAGTAGGAATCGCCGATGGAAAGATACGCCGACACGAATCCCGGATCGAGCCCCAGGGCTTCCTTGAACAGAACACGGGCCTTGCGGTATTCACGCTTCTTGTGGAGTTCCCGCCCCATGTTGTACTTGAATGCGGCCAGCGGCTTCTTGGACTTGCCTGCTTCCATCTTGAGAATACGCGCCGCCGTATCGTAGGCCTCCTCCCAGTTCCTGGCGGTCTTTTGCACCTCAAGCATCCTGGCATGGGCCCACCGACTCTGTGGCTCCAGCGAGATCAACTCCCGGAGAGCCGCCCGGGCGGTGTCGGACTCCTCCAGGCCCATGTAGTCAGCGACCAGTTGGCGGAGAACGGCCGCCTTCTGCTCCCTGGTAAGTGCGCTTCGCAGCGTGAGGTCCTTGTGCACCTGAAGGGCCTGGTCCGGCTTTCCGTGATCGCGGAGGATTTGTCCCAGTCGCAGGTAGGCGTCGATGTTGGAGGAATCGTCGGCGACCACCTGACGCAGATTACCAAAGGCCTGCTCGGCCTTGCCGTCCAGAAGCTCCTGCAGGGCCTGAACGTAGAGCGAGGAATCAGGCTTCCCTGATTTGTAGAAGTACCGCTCGTAAACAAGATAGAAGGCCACCGAACCGGCAAGCAATACAAAGAAAATGACAATGTATTCGCTCATACTCAACAATCTATAGGTTCAGTCACGCTGTGAAAAGGTGGACGGCCGACCGCCCGGTCTGCTCTCGGGGTTTTTGAGTAGATCGGCCGATTCTTCGATGGGACGGTTACGCAAGACCGTCACTTCGCTCTCCAACGCCTGAAGCCGCTTACGGGTCGCCCTGATCTGCACCGACTGTCGAACAAACACGGTTATGAACACAAACAGCGAAACCAGAACGCCGGCCACAAAAGACCAGAACACCACCGTGATCAACGGTACGTCAACATACCTGGCCCAGATCAAGTTGACACTTACTCTCTGATCCATGTCGGAGTTGTAGTAGGCAAAGGCTACCACGCACAGAACGAGCACGATAGTAAGTAAAGACCTCATCGCCCACATGGAACCTCCACGACTCTCACTTGGTTATCGGCAATCAGCAATATTGGCTCCGGACGTCCGTCAGGTCAATAGGATAGACCGGAAATACCGACCCGTCAATCACCGGTCACTCCGTTTTCGATTCCGCAGGCTCCACCCACGTCATGCTGTTGATCATCTCCATGACATCAACTTCGATCTGAGGGTGATATACCCACTCGCATATCATATGAAACAGGACAATCAACTTGCCGTGCTTGACACCCACGATGGTTCCGCCAAACGCCCCGCGGACACGCTTGCCCGAGTCCGATGAGGCCGAAAGAGCAACTTCCTTCATATAGGCGACTGACCCGGTCCATCGGATGGCTTTCTCGTCCGCGAGGGAGAATGTCTTCTTTCCCTTGGGAACCAGATTCTCGCGATAAGTCCCCGAAGCCGCGGAGGCGGCGTTAAGGATATCGAACTCCCGGAAGACATCCTTTTTCTGGTCAGACTTGAAATTCTCACTGATCAGGGAATCGATGAAAGCGGAGGCGCTGTAAGATGTGGTGTCGACCCAGACAACCAGCTTGGGTACCTGCGTATAATCGGGAGCATCCATGTAGTCCGGGGGGATTTCATAGTTCTTCTGCGTAAGGACGATGCGATAGTTATCCTTGTTTTTCCTGATACTGTATTTCCACTCCTTGTTTAGTGCAAGGCTGAAGCCATATTGCTTATCGGTGTACACATTATCAGTCACCTTGCCGGCTTTGTCTCCCCTCCTTTTCGCATAACCGACTGGGATGCAGAAGGTTAGCGCCAATAGCACCAAAAGTGCCCTTCTCATGGATCTGATCCTCCTTTCCCTACAAGTCACTCTATACCAACAAGTTTTATTCTTATACGGCCATAGTCAAGGAATAAATGCAAAAACTTGCCCGGCCCAGTCCGAACGCGCGCACCGCCTGTCGCTCACTGAGAAGGCACTAACGGCTCGAAGGGGGAGGGGCAATTGAATAAATTGTGTGGCGACTGCGGATCAGATATCCCTGAAATCGACCTCAGCTTCTACCGGAATCCGATTCTCCGCTGACGACAGCGCCTGATGTAGTGTGACATGGTTGTGAAACTGAAATCGCTCAGGAGGCGGTCGAGTTTCATAACCAGGATATTCGTGGAGCCGTAACTGCGCAGTCTCTGGAGGGGACCAAGACCCTCAATCCGCGGCGGATCGGGATCGATTTCCCAGGGATGAACGTACACTACCGCAGGATGGTCCTCTTCGTTCAGCTTGCGGATTACCCGGCGCGAGTACCAGTATGGACAATGCCTGAGGTACCCGCCCCCGGCGACAGGGAAGTTCTTCCCGAAGAGTCGATAGGTCGAGGCCGGTATCTCATAGAGGTAGCGGCCGCCGTCAAGCTTCATGCGGAACATGTGACGGGGACCGTCGGGCATGCCGTAAATGTCATGCTTGATGGGAAAGATGGAGCTGTCATACTCGAAGCCGAGTTCAGCGAGGATATCAAAAGCCCACGGTATGTTTGAATTGATTGACCAGCTCGGCGCTCGATACCCCGTCGGCCTGGCGGCTGTGACCCTGATGATGGCATCGACCGCCCGGAGAGTGTCATCCCGGAACTCATCCGGCGTCATCAGGTCGACGCGACGGTGGAAAAAGCTGTGACAGGCGATCTCGTGCCCGGCGTCAAACACCTCCTGGAGGAGTTCCGGATGCCGCCGGGCGCACCAGCCCAGAACAAACCACGTGGCGTGCACGTTTTTCCTGCGGAAGAGCTCCAACAGACGCCGTGTGTTGTGGACCAGTGTGGACGGCAGGTGGTCCCAGTCCTCCACCGCGCAACGCTGCGCCAGAGCTTCCACAACGAACCACTCCTCTAAATCGACGGTCAGCAGATTGGGGCTGTCGGTCATCAGAACTAACCAACGTCAGGAATGTGACAGGTCGATTTTCTTCGGCGCTTCGCCGGTGCTGGTGCGGGAGTCCTTCTTCTGTCTGCGCGCGTCACGCAAGCGAACGTCTTTCCCGGGGCGGCTCGACTTGCGATCGTACTGATAGCCGTAGTACCGGTAGTCATAGTGATACGGCAGGATGTGGTTCATGTTGTTGAGGACCACGCCCACGATCGTCTTGCGGCCGCCATCAAGAATCTCGACCGCACGCTGGACGATTTCCCTCTGGGTAGCGCCGGCCTTCACCACCAGCAGGATGCCGTCCACTTTGGGAGCCAGAAGCATCGGATCGGACACCGGCAGGGCCGGCGCGGCATCAACCAACACCAGATCGTAGTGAAACTTCATTTCCTCGATGAGAGTTCCTATCGCTTCGGCATCGAAGAGCTCGGTGGGCGAGGTATAGTCACTGCCACAGGTAATAACGTCCAGCTTGTCGACGCCGGTCTTGCGTATGGCGTCGCGGGGGCTGAAACCCTCTGCGAGTATCTCGGCCATCCCGTGTCCGCGCTCCAATCGAAACAATTTGTGAATGCACGGCCGCCGGATGTCGCAATCCATCACCAGCGTTCTGAGGCCCTTGTGAAGAGCGGCGGTGATTCCCAGCAGCGAGCAGACAGTCGACTTGCCCTCAGAGAGCAACGCCGAACTGATTAACAGGCTCTTTAACTCCGATTCTGACTGAGCATTTACCACCTTGTGGAGAAGCCGGCGGAACTCAGTGGCAAACGGCGCTTCGTGGTCGAAAGAGTCTATTATGGAAAGGCGCTTTCTTTTCATCAACTCAGCTCTTGTCTGCCTGCCTACTCAAGACAAGGCATATGTCATGGTACTGCCGCTCCACCTCGTCGAGGGTCTCGCTGAGGCCGGGCAGGGAAGGATTCATCTTCAGGGCCTGCTGGTACTGCTGGATACCCTTATTCCAGAGCAGACCGGCATGATCGAGGTAGCAGCGGCCAAGCTCGGTCTGTAAATCGACATAGGTCGGGTTCCTGTCGATCTCGGATTGAAGGAACTCTATGCGCTCGGCAATGGCCTCCTGCGACACGCTCTCGGGATACGTGAACAACCGCATGTGGAAAGTCGCGAACTCGCGGCAGTGGCTTTCCTTCTTTGCCTCACGCACCGCCTTCAGCAACTGAAGGGCCTGATCCAGATGAGAATCTCTGAGCAGGTCCAGACCCTGCCGGTAGGCATCTGACTCGTACTCCGGGTAAATGATCGCCGCCTTCCGGAAAAAGCCGGCGGACCGTGAGAGCACATCCTCGAAAAGACCGGTGTCTTCCCGGCTGAGGGCGTTCTGCACCAGCGCGAGACCCAGATTGAAGTAGGCGTCACTGTAGTACAGGTTTATTCGAGCAGCCTCTTCAAACTCGATGAAGGCCCGCTTGCACGATCCTCCCGCCAGCAGAGCCTCCCCGAAATTGTTGCGATAGTCGGCGTAGGTGGGACACTTCTCCACCGCGATGGCGGCGGCCCTGACCGCGTCTTCGGCATTGCCCAGTGCGAGCTCCGTCATGCCGAGGTAGTTGAAAGCCGAGTGATAGTGGGGGTCCAGCTTCACCGCCGACTGAAACAACTCTCGTGCCTCGGCATAGAACCGCTTGTAGAAGAAACCCGTCCCCAACTGATGCATCTTCTGCGTGCTGCCACCGGTCATCACCCGACGGTAAGCTGCAAGGAGCGTCTCAATCTCCTTCTTCATCCTGCCATGCCTGGTCTTGACCAGAGAGAGAACCTCATCCGAATCGATCTCCACCGGATAGGGACTGCGCACCGTTTCCGCTGTCCTGCCGTCGACCAACACCTCGGAAGATACCAGCGAGAGCCTAGTGTCGTTGGCGGTCCGGATCACGTATTCCTTGTTGTTCTCGACAAGCTTGCTTTTCAGACGATATGTTTCCATACTCCTCACCGCATCATCGGTAGTTTATCAATCCTGGGGATTGTCGCTAGGACCGGCAGGTCCAGCAACTGCTCAACTTCATCAACCCGTTTGAATGAATTGTCCATCATTTCCGCCAGGAACACCGCCGCCCCCCCGATAACCAGCCCCAGCAGTATCCCCATGACTACTATCTTTTTCTTGTCGGGCCAGAACGGCACCAGCGGAATGCGAGCCGGTTCGATGATTTTGTACTTGGTGCGATCCTTGGCGCGCTCGGAGATGATCTCCACGGTCGTTTCCTCCGACCGGAAAGCATCGCGATAGATGCGGGCATCCTCGACCTCCCGCTCCAATTCCGCCAGTTCGGCCTGCAGTCTCGGCAGGGAGCTTATTCGCTCGTCCAGTTTGTCCAGGGATTGCCGCAGTTGGCTGAGGCGCGAGTTCAGAATGTCGAGGTTCTCCCTGACCATAAAATGGCGCCGCAGCAGCAGTCGCTGGTTCTCCGGGTAAGAAGCGTACTGCTCCTGGACGGCTTGTTCGATCTCTTTTTCCAGGAGGCGCGTATTGTTGTTGAGCCTGACGTTGACGTTAGTGATATTCTGGTCATTCCAGGCATACTTCTCCATCATGGTGGCGAAGGTCGCAATCTGACCGTCGATCCTTGTTCGGAGCGTTACCAGGCTGTCCGTGTATCTGAGGCGGGCGCGTGAGAGATCCCATTGCGCCAGTTGCGACTCTATGGCCGTTGACTCGTCAGAGAAGTCGTTGATCTCCCGCCTGGTCTGATCGATGTCAGAGAGAATTTCCTGCCTGTTTTCCTGCGAGGAGATATGTTCCGGCAGTTGCAGCCTGGTGAGCCGTCCCTGCGCCGCCGTAAAGGAATCCAGGGCCAACTGGTATTCGTGCTCCATCCGCTGCAACTGGAGATCGGCAAACGTCTGATTGTCGAGAATCTTTTCCAGTTCGTACTTGCTCTTTTCCCGCTCCAGGATCGTGGTCAGTTGCGTCACCATGTCCCGCGCCTTGGTGGGGTCCGCGGACTCCACCGTGATTTGTATCTGGTCGGAGCCCACATAGGAAACGCTTATCCGTTCGCGCAGCCGGCCTACGAGAATGTGGTATTTCAAGTCCTCCAGACTCAGTCCCGGACTGTCCTGCCGCATTTGAGCGGCCTGGAGAGCAACGCCGGGGTCATTGTCCAGACCGAGATCGCGGATCAACTGATTCAGGTACGTCTGCGAGGTTATCTCGTTCTGAAGCGCCTGCAATTCCCGACGACGGTCCTCGCCGCTGAGGCGCTGCCTGGATTCCCCGCCGATGATACGAACCAGCTCGCGCGACACGTTGTGCGGCTTGTCAATCCAGATGATTGTCGATGAGCGATAGAGGGGCGTCAGAAGCAATGATCCCGCGACGGCAACCGCTGATACGAGGATCACCGGAACGATAACAAGCCACTTGCGCCTCAGGATGAGCGTGAGGATTTCCCTGATGTCGACCGTCTTGCCCTGCTCCTCCGAGTGTTTCATGCAGCCCTTTCCCTACCTGACAGGCGCTTCTACCGCATCCTCGGGTTTCAGGGTTTCATAGAGCAGGACTGCCGATGTGACCATACCGAGTACGGTGGCAATAGTGCCGATGTTGCTTCCGAAGAACCCTCCCCGTCTGGCCGGGATGACAAATGCGTCCTCCCTGCGCAGCGTGTATCGTGCCGGGGTCCCGGTCTCGATATACTTGTCCAGGTCGATATGGATCGTCTGACCGTAGAAGCCGTCCCTGGTAATCACCCGGGCCTCACTCAGGTTGGCGTTGTCCGTAGGGCCACCGGCCAGGGCCATCGCTTCGAGAACGTCCATGTTCTCCGTGAACTGGATCCGGCCCGGGGTATTCACAGCGCCCAGCACATAGACCATGTTTTTTTTCTTGGTCTGACGGATGATATCGGCCGAAGGAATACCAGCGGGAGTGGAAGGCACATCTATTGCATCCTGCCGGTAGACAGCGGGCAGGTCACCGACGTTTCCCGAAGCTATCGCCGCCCCGACGTCGACAACCTCCACCTCGCCGGCTCGATCCCCGCCGCGGATTATCGTCACCCGACTGAGGTCTCCGAACTCGGTGATCCACCCGGCTTCGTTGATGATCGTCACCAGGTCGGGTATCTCCTCGAAGGTCTTCTTTCCCGGCTCGTTTACATGACCGGCCACGAAAACATGCAGGTAATTGTAATCGGTGACTCGCACTACCGCCTGCGAAACATTCTTGTTGAGACGCGACACCCGGCGTACTATGTCATTCTGCAACTCCTCGGCAGTCTTGCCGACCGCCACAATCTCGCCGACAATGTCCACCGCTATCATACCGTCCAGGGTTACCTTGACCGTGGAGTTGAGATCGGGCTGTTGCCAGAAACGGATTTCCAGCACATCCTCGGGGCCGATCAGGTACTCGGCGGCAAGGCCGGAGGCGCTGCAGCCAAGCAATACGGCCAACGTCAACAGCACCATCCTGCGCACCAGACTCGTTCTCTTGGGCATATGTTCCATCCTTAGAATAGCTTATACTAAAATCGGCATATCATAGATTCTTATTAGAATTAACGGCAGGGCCCCAGCGGTGTAAAGAAGAAAAAGGCGTGTAAATACCGAAATATCACCTGCCCCGTCAGGTACATTCCCCATAGAGGAGCGTCTGGTTGCGTCCGTGTTCCTTCGCCTTGAGCAGCGCCATATCGGCAGCGAAGACCAACCGTTTTGGTTCGTCTCCATCATCCGGAAAGATCGCCCCCCCCACCGAGACAGTACAACACACGGAATCGTGATGGTCATCGATCCTGAACCTGGCGTGAGCGATCGCGGCCTGCAGTCGCTTCATGAACTGGTTGCAAGTGGTACCATCGGTCTCGGGCATGATAACACAGAACTCATCACCCCCGTAACGGGCCACGATGTCAATGGATCGGATCGAATTGCGCAGGATTTCACCCATCTGCCGCAGGATAGCATCACCGGCCAGATGACCGAGAGTGTCATTGACACTCTTGAGCTCGTCGAGATCGAAAAGAATCAGCGCCAGATGACGACCGTACCGTTTGGCCCGCGCCGTTTCCTCATCGAGACGCTTGAAAAAGAAACGTTGATTGGCAAGCCCCGTGAGGCCGTCAGTATAGGACATCTCTTCGACTCGCTCATACGACTCAGCGTTCTCTACCAGGTCGTTGGTATGATCTTTCAGCAAATTCAAACGCTCGCAGACCACCGCGGGCCGGTCACCTCCACTCCACGCCAGAATCCCGGTCTTCTTCGCCGACACGGGAAACGACATCATATACGTAAGGCCACAACTCATCAGGCCGGTCGGGGCGCTGTCCGGTGGATCGCAACCGAGGGCGAGGTCCTCCACTTTCACCGGGTCGCTGCCGTCAAGCGCCGTTATCAGCCGGTCGAACTGCTCGCGGCCGGGATTCTCCAATGAAGAACTGAGGCCGTCCTCAATGATCTGCGGTGGCGCCTCCTCGGTATCCCCTGCATATATATAGGCAATACTGCTCATCCCCAGGTCAGCCTTGATGGAGTCAACTATTCCGGGAATGATTGTCTCCGAGTTGCGATGCCGAATCAGCCTGAAAATCTGCAATGGCGGCAGCTCGCGGCCGGACGGCTTTTGCTGCCGAGCGCCGGCATCCGAGACCTTCTTCTCCAGGTTCGACTCCCTGGCCTCGTGCCATTTTATATGATAAGCGGCCGACAGGCACTGGGCCAGGCTGGCCACGAGAAGGCTGAACGAGCGCGACCTGGTTTCCAGGTTGCTGCGAATGAAGTAGACCCCGTAGAGATTGTCGCGCCAGAATATGGGGAAATATATATCCACTCCGAGACCCTTCAATTTCTGCAGAGTTTCCCCGGGTATGATATCGCTCTCGTCAAACTCGTGGACGTTCCTCGGAAGGTAGTCCGTTCTCAGGCGCTCCGCCAGAGCCTTGCTGAACGGGATCTGAAAATCGTTGCGTCCGTACTCGCCAAGGCCGTAACTGAAATTGTACTTGAGAAGTCCCCGTTTTTTCCTGAGGAACAGGATCACCTCGCAACCAAAAGACTCCTTGAGGATATCGGATACGCGGCCGGCCACCTGAGCGATGACGCCCTCCCTGCTGTTGGTGGTCAAAAGCGAAGAGAACTCGTCGGGATCCAGATGTCGAAGGACGGTCATCTGGCGCTTTTCGATCAGGTGACGCCTGACGAGGAGGAAAACCAGGAATACAACCAGAGCAAAGAGGACAACTATGAGCAGGTCCTTCGTAATCATGATCTCACACCCTCATGAGCAATATAGACTACGTGGGAGAGGTGTCAACGAAAACCTCAACTCAGCGCCGCCCGCTGACAAACCTGAATCGGGATCTCCTGGTCAACAGACCATGCTCCTTGAGAATGGTAAATACCCGCCACCAGCCCACGCGCGGCGCCTCAGGGCGTGCGCTGATCTCGCGTTTCATTTCTCGTATGGTGGCGAAAGGATCCTGCCGAACGAGCCCAAACACGATTTGCTCCAGGCTCCTCCCGGGGCTATCAGCATCAGGGTTCGAAAGATGAGAGTCGCGCAACAACGTCGCCGATGGGGCAAAGCGATCATCAACCGTCAGTCGACTCAACTCCCGCTCTTTTTTTTTACACCAGCAGATTTAGTGTGTTCACCGAAATCCCCTCTGGCATCTTCCACTGACGGGTACGCTTTCAGCACGTTGTCGAATTCAAGAAGATCGTAGATCTCATAGACATTGGGCACCATATTGGCCAGCTTGATGTCGCCGTCGTTGGCCCGAACATCGCGAATGTTGGAGATGAAAATTCCCCATCCAGCCGAGGAAACATAGTCCACTCCAGCCACGTCGACGATAATCCGGTACCGTCCCCGCTTAAGAAGCGAGTCGAACACTTCCTCCAGTTGCCCGGCGGTATTGGTGTCGATTACACCATCGACCCGCAACTCCGAGATACTGTCCTGAGCGCCCTCTGAGAGCGAAATACTGATATCATCCATAACCGACAATATGCCTGCCTATCCCTGCAATAAGAACTTCTTTCCCAAATAAACGCTTGTAACTGCCCGGCACAAGCAAAATGTTGCCCGCGCGGAGATGGATTCTGTAAAGCACTGAAGGACTTGAATCGCAGCCCCCGTGAGCGGCGTTCAATCTCCGTCATGTGCAAATCGTGACCGCTGCTGGAGAATCTGTTGAATGAACAGCGAAAAGGGAATGATACTGGTGCTGCCAGGCGTCTCTGCCCGGCAGTAGCGCGAATCCATAGAGGCGTCGGGCAGAGACACCCGACGCCACCCCTTGGAGTACGTTTTTCAACAAGCCCGGAAGCGGGAATCCACTGGTATCAACGCCTTACCGGAGGCCCCTTCGCGGGCATGACGAATCCAGCGGATTCCGAGCAGGACAAAACGCTTTTTTAACAGCCTGCTAAGGACGGTCGGCGGACTCCCCCGGCTCGTCATCCGATGCTTTCAGATCAAGCGTGTCGGTCCCGGCGTGACTGTCGGTTTTTTCGCCACCACGCCGGGAGGTGGCCCTGGCGATCACGAAGGTCATGTCGTCGTTCTGCCTGGCAAAACCGGCGTACTCGTCGACCTCGCTGACGATCGCGCCGGTCAGGGCCGGAACATCTCCACAGACATCTGCGGAGGCATGAGTAACCAGGAAGTTGGCCAGGCGCTCAAGCCCGAATTGCCTGCCCTCGCGGTCAGTTGCCTCGGTAATGCCGTCGGTAAAGATCAGGAATACGTCCCCGTCGGCGACCTCGATACGCACCTGCTCCAGGCGTTCGTCGAAATCCTGCCCCAGTGTGACCGGCATTCCCAGAGCCATTCCCGCGGGATTGATCTTGAGTACATCCCGGGACCCGGCCCTGCAAAACAGCATCGGATTGTGACCGGCTGAGACCAGTTGTATCGTCCGGGCACCGGCGTCGTAGACGGCCAACATGACCGTGATAAACATTCCTGCGGGCATGTTTTCCTTCAGGTAGCCGTTGACCCTGATGAGGGTATCCCTGGCCGAGGCGTCACCGGCGGCATTGATCTGGATGACCGTACGAAGCATCGACATCACCAGCGAGGCGGGCACACCTTTGCCTGAGACATCGGCCACCACAAGGCAGTAGCGCTCGGGACCGATTTCAAACACGTCGTAGAGGTCTCCCCCCACCACCGAAGCCGCCCTGTAGAAAGCATCCAACTCCAGTCCCGCCACAGTGGGAAGCCGGCGCGGCATGAGGGTCTGCTGTATCTGGGAGGCGACCTCGATTTCCTTGGCCATTTTCTCGCGGGCAACGATGTTCTTCCGGTCCTGGCTGAGGCGCGTCATCATCTCGTTGAAAGCCCTGGATATATCAAAGAATTCCTCGGCGCCTTCCAGGGGGAGTTCCGACTCCAGGTCACCCGAGGTGAACCGACGCACACGACGGGTGATATTGACGATCGGCCGGACGAAGTAGTTCGACAGCATATAGACACCCGCCACGCCGAAAACCAGCAGGATAATTGTGAGCAGCACCACCTTTCGCCGCGCGCGCGACAGCGGCTCGGAAATCGGGTCGCAGGTGTAAATAACATGCACCAGCCCCGCCTGCGCTTGACCCTTCTCAACGGGCAGAATAAGATAGTTCCGCCGGTTGCCGTCCACCGTGTATTGCTGAGGTCGGCCTATTATCGACACATCAACCGAATCGGGCGGTTTGTAGACCTGGAGGATGTTGTGGATATCGTCGGAATGTCCCACCACCCGGCCGTTCTCGTCGGTCAGGACGACCAACTCCAGTTCCGGATTGGCCCTCTTGTAACTGACCACCAGTTCATCGAACTCAACGTATGAGCGACTTCTGAGCGTGTAGCCCGAGGCCTGATCGGCAATGGTCTGAGCCAGCGAAAGCACCGTCCCGTCCAGGCGATTGTGCAGGTGCCGGGAGGTTTCGTAGTCGATGTAGTAGAAGGCGCTGCCGATAATCACGGAGACGAAGAAGAGAGTCCAGAACGAGAACCTGACGCGTAGCGAGAACATCCGTCGCAACAGCGGCTTGCCCGCCGCCGGTCTCTCCCCGATTCTCTTAATCATGCGCAGTTCGTTGCGACCGGCTGAAGAAATGTACTCCACAGAATCCATGATCTTGCGAATCATGTAGAATCCGAGTCCCCCCCTGCGGCCTGATTCCACCAGGTGATCCAGATCCATCTTACCGGTTGTGCTGGGGTGAAAGGAGCGGCCGAAATCGATCAGTGAGAATACGACCAGTTTCTTGTATATGACGACCCGCAGCCGGATAACCCCCTTCTCGTAGAGATAGGCGTGCCGGATTATGTTGGTGGCCGCCTCCTCAGTGGCCAGGAGCACTGCCGAAGTGTCTTTGCGGGACATGCCGGCTGCGACGCAACTCTCACGGACCGTGCGCTGGATGCTCTGGAGGTATTTCTCCTCGGCGGAGAACTCCGCATTTATCTCTTTTACCGGACGTCGAAACATATACCGAATAATAGCGATACAATCGGGCGGAGTCTATCAAAAAGGCGGGAAAACGCCCTCTATCAGGGCGACAGTTCCAATCTGGAGCGAGCGTCACGTATGGCTTCGCGTATCTCCTGGCAGTTGGGGTAAGCCCGAAGAACCTTCAACCAGGCGTCAATGGCTTTTTGGTATTCCCCGTTCCGGTTGGCATTCATACCTTCCAGATACACCGCCCAGAGCACCGAGTCCCTTTCAATGTCATCCAGGCAGACCACCCGCGAAAGAGCGCTGTCGAGCTTCCTGATATACTCCAAAGCCACGGCATCGTCCGGATCGCTTTGGAGCGCTCTGGTAAACCAGGTCCTGGCGCTGTCGTGGTCTCCGGAGTTGTAGGTCAACACTCCACGAGTGGACAGGCGCGTTGCATCAAGCATGTTTTCCACTCGCGCCCTGCCTTCCTGCGCCTCCACGTTGGTCGAATCAAGCTGCCGGACCCGGTTGTAAGAGGCCAGCGCCTTGAGCAGGGAACCCTCGCGTTCAGCCTTGTCGGCCAACGCCAGTTCGAACACTTTATCGAGCTCCCGACTTTCCCTGACTTCTTTCGCCAGAGCCAGGGGCTTTTCGCTTTGGGGGTCGTCAGCCAGAATCAGGTTCAGCAGGTCCAACGCCATCTGGTAGTTGCGCTGTTGGTGATAGATTTCGGCACGCGCGAGCAGCCTTCCCTGCCTGTCGAGCGGGGTTCCAGGTTGTCCATCAACGACCGGCACCGCTGGAGGCGACGCCGGCTCACGTTCCCGGTCTTCCACCGTCCGGAGGCTGTCGGTGTCATCAGCAGGAACCCTGGACGGGACTCTGCTCCGTGAACGTGCAAACCGGGGGATCAAATCGCGCTTCGCCGTCAGCCAGGACCAGAAAGGAGCCGGGATCACCGACACGGAAAACGTGACACCGACTTTTTCGTAGAAATCCCGCTCGGGCAACCTGGCCAGAGCGCCGTCGATTCGGAACCAGTCCCAGATCATACCCATTCCGACAGCCGGGCGTCTGCCGTCGGCGCCGAGTCGACCGACCAGCGTCATGCCGTTGGGAAGGCCATGACTCAGTTCACCGCCCACGCGAAGCCTGCCAGAGCCGTCTTCCGTGTTCCACACCAGGTCGGCGGCGCCGGTAAGCTCCCAGTCACGCTCGGACCAGAGCGGCGTAACAGCCACACCGCCTGCAAAAATGCGGTCGATTTTCTCGTCTGAACTTTCGAAGTCCGGTTCCGAGTGGACCAGATCGCGAGCGACTGCGCCGACAGACCATTGGGGAGTGATCTCGTACATGAATCCCAGGTCCAGCCCGACCGTGGTGGCGGACTCCTGGTAATTACTCCAATGCGTGAATTTCAGGCTGGCCCCGAGCGCATATTCATTGAACAGCCTTCCGTAAGACAACAGAAACTGCTGCTCCGCCCTGTTGAAAACGCCCCAGGCACGGCCACTCCGGCTGAAGCCGGTCTCGGCCTCAAAACTCAGCGCCGCGGCCCCGACTGAGCCGTTGCGTACCCGCTGCGGCATAAGTCCGTACACGAGGACGCCCTCAGCCTTCCTTGAGAGGAAGCGGTACTCACCTGTTATTTCTGCGTATTCCACCAGGCCAAGACCAGCCGGATTATGGAAAACAGCGGAGGGATCATCAGCCAACGAAGTAAACGCCGCCCCCATTCCCAGCGCCCGAGCGCCAAGTGCGGTTGAAACCAACGTCTCAGCACCAACCCGCAAGGGAAAAACCAGGCCCGCGAAGGCAATCACTAATGACAGAAGGCCCGGATACTTGAAGATCATGATTTCACAGCCACGACCAACCACGACTCACGGCGGGTCTCCATTAGCGACCTTACAAGTTAACTCCCGGTGGACCACTTCACAGATGAAGCGAAGCCATGTTTGCGATACGACGGACCACCGTTCAGGTCTGTTGAACCACGATTACATAAACCTGCAAGAAACTGCACACGGCCACGCCGTCGCAATGGCGGCATAGCAGCGTGCGGCGCTTCGGCAGAGGGAATCCGCCAGTCGACAAAGGGCCTGCTCCTAAGGGAGATAGCATCATCCCGCGGAGGCGTCAGCTTCCCTGTCGGCTTCGTGCCGGTATTTCCCATCCGGGTAAAAGCAAAGGCCGTGCCTGCCACGGCAAACGGCAGGTATCGCCTCCCCGCCCAGCGACCTTCCTATAGCGCTTCCGGGCCGGCAGCCGTGATGTTTTCTGCGGCAGTCACGGTATTGAACATGAGCATGGCAATGGTCATTGGGCCGACACCTCCGGGCACGGGCGTAATCAGCGAGGCCTTCTCGGCGCACGCCTCGAAATCCACATCCCCCACCAGACGATACCCCCTCTTGGTAGATGGGTCGTCCACCCGATTCACACCGACATCTATCACGACAGCCCGGTCCTTAATCATGTCGGCGGTAATGGTCCCGGGGCGGCCGATAGCTGCGATCAGTATATCGGCCCGGCGTGTGACCTCTGCCAGGTTCTTCGTTCGAGAATGCGCCACGGTCACGGTGGCATCGGCTGCGGGACCCTTCTGCTGTAACATGGCGGCAACCGGTTTGCCGACGATGTTGGAACGGCCGACGACAACGACTTCTTTCCCGGCTGTAGCGACCTCGTAGTAAGTGAGCAGTTCCATGATTCCCGCCGGCGTACAGGGCTTTAGCTTCGGTCGGCCCAACAGGAGCAACCCGACACTGTGGGGATGAAAGCCGTCGACATCTTTCGAGGGAGAAATGATCAGGGTGACCGAGAGTTCGTCGATGTGCTCAGGCAGAGGCGATTGCACGAGTATGCCGTGTATTTGCGGGTTCCGATTGAGACCGGCTACGATTTCGGTGAGTTGCGCCTGACTGATGGTGGCGGGTTTCCTTATCACCTCGCTGTAAAGGCTAAGTTTCCGGCAGGCTTTGGCTTTGCCGTTGACATAGGTTTCCGAGGCGGGATCATCTCCCACAAGCACAGCCGCCAGCCCCGGAGTCACACCGCGATCGGCAAGATCAGCGATACGGGCCTTGAGTTTCTTGCGGACACTCCGGGCGACCTCCTTGCCGTCAATGATGCGCGCCGTCACTCTTGCGGCTCCTGCTCGTCGCCCACGATATCGGTCGGTTTGAACGTCTCAAGATCGAAATCGAGCCGTAGCTTCTCTATGTTTTCCGCACGTCCACTGGCGGGGTCAACCCTGAGCAGGACACCGGATAGCTTGATGTCACCGGTGGCGGTGGTGAAGCGTTTGGGCATACCGGTCAAAAAGCGCCCCAGCGACGGCCCTTTCTGCATACCGATTATGGAATCGTGGGGGCCGGTCATACCGGCGTCGGTCAGGTACGCGGTTCCCCGGGTTGTGATCTGGTCATCCACCGTCTGAACGTGAGTATGAGATCCGATGACGGCCGACACTTTGCCGTCGAGGTAGTACAGCATGGCCTGTTTTTCGGACGTGGCCTCGGCATGAAAGTCGACAAAGATGATTTTCACCTCTGAGTCCAGGCGACCCAGCTCCCGGTCGGCGATCCGAAAGGGGCAGTCGATATCTTTCATGTAAGTACGGCCCATCAGGTTCATCACACAGATTTTCACGTTGCCGATCGTATCGACCCAGCTCCCGACCCCCGGGGCGCCGGGCGGGTAGTTGGCCGGCCGGAGCAACTTGGGGCGCTTGGTGAAGTAGTCAAGGATATCGACCCGATCCCAGATATGGTTGCCGGAGGTTTGCAGGTCGATACCGTACGAGAAGGCCTTAATCGACATTTCCGGCGTGATGCCGAAACCACCGGCGGCGTTTTCGACATTGGCAACGACATAATCGACGTCGTACTTCTGGCGCAGAGGCTTGACCATGTGAGAGCATGCCTGTCTCCCAGCCTGGCCACAAACGTCCGCCACGTAGAGAATGGTGAACATTGACATCGAGATAACTTTCTAAGGTGGAAATCGCCTGAAGCCGGCCGCCGCCTTCCACCACTGGCAACCCGGTCGGCTGTCTGTACACAGGGATGTAGTCTAACGAAACTCCTCGCTCCCGGCAACAACGAAAGACCTGAATGCACTCGCTACTTGGCGTACTCCGTCGAGCGCGTTTCCCGAATGACCGTCACCTTGATCTGGCCGGGGAACTGCATCTCGCTTTCAATCTTGGTCGCGAGGTCGCCGGCAAGAATCGAGCTGGCCAGGTCGTCGAGCGTCTCGTGCTCAACAATAACGCGCACCTCACGGCCGGCCTGAATCGCGTACGCCTTGGAAACCCCTTTGAAACTGCCGGCCAGGTCTTCAAGTTGCTGCAAGCGCTTGATGTACGCCTCCAGCGGCTCGCGCCGGGCGCCCGGTCGCGCGCCGGAAATGGCGTCGGCCGCCTGCACCAGCACAGGATAGGGCCCCGTCATGGGGATATCGCCGTGATGCGACTCCACGGCGTTAATGACAGTCTCGTTCTCCTTGAACCGGCGCAGGTAGTCCGCCCCGATCTGGGTGTGAGTGCCTTCTGTTTCGCGGTCGATGGCCTTTCCGATATCGTGCAACAGGCCGCAACGTTTGGCCAGCACGGCATCAAGCTCCAGTTCGGCCGCCATCAGCCCGCATAACGCGGCCACTTCCTTGCAATGGACCAGCACATTCTGGCCATAGGAAGTCCGGAAGCTCAGCTTACCCAGTTGCTGCATTATATCCGGGTGGAGCCCATGAATGCCCAGTTCGAAGCAAGCCTGTTCGCCGGCCTCCCGTACGATGACCTCCATCTCCTTGGCCGCCTTGCCGACCACCTCCTCGATCCGGGTCGGGTGAATGCGCCCGTCAGTGATGAGCTTTTCCAGAGCCATGCGGGCGATCTCCCGCCGGACCGGGTCGTACCCGGATAAAATAACTGCCTCCGGAGTATCATCGACGATCACGTCGATTCCCGTGGCTGTCTCAAACGAGCGGATGTTTCTTCCCTCCCGGCCGATGATGCGCCCTTTCATTTCATCATTGGGCAGATTGACGACAGCCACCGTGGACTCGACCGTGTGGTCGGCGGCGCACCGATAGATGGCCTGGATTATAATCTCCTTGGCCTCCTTGGTGGCCTCCAGCTCGGCTTTCTCCTTGATCTCCTTGACGATGGCGGCTGCTTCAATTTTGGCAACGCTAACCATATTGTCCATCAGGAGTTTCTTCGCTTCCTCCGGTGTCATCTGCGCGATTTTCTGGAGTTTCTCGTTCTGGCGTTCTATGATTTCCCCGAGTTCGGATTCGCGCAGGGCTATTCCTTTCTCGCGCGTGCCAATCGCCTTCTCACGCCCGGTCAACTCCTTATCCCGCGAATCGAGCAGGTCAACCCGCTTCTGAAGTGAGCCTTCTATCTCCTCAAGCTCCTTCTGAGCGGCTTCTATCTTCCGGCGTTTCGCTTCGGAGTCACGCTCGAACTCGCCTTTGAGCTTCAGCCATTCTTCCCGGGCTTCAAGAACTCCCTCACGGTGCTTTATCTTGGCTTCGCTTTCAGCCTTGGCGAGTATGCGTTCAGCTTCAGCAGCGGCGGTGGATACCTTTTTCTCGCTCGCCCGGTTGGCCAGATACTTTGCCAGCAGGAACGAAACCACCCCGACAACGACCGCAATAGCTACGAAGATTACAGTGTCATTCATGTGTGCCTCCCACGCGATCACGGTGACCGCGTGTTCAATCTATGTCAAAACAGTCCGGATAGACAACACTGTGGGAAAAAGGGGTATTCGCGGGAGCTGACAGAAGCGGTGAACGTCAGCTCGAAAGAGCTTGATCCAGGCGCGCCAGGATGCCCTCGGTCCGAGAATCGGTCAACTCTTGAGCTTGCTCAAGCCTGCCGGTCTTCTCCAGCAACTCCGAGGCAATTGACATGGCCGCCAGAATGGCAACCCTATCCCGGCTTCCGGCCCGACTTCCTGCAGCGGTTTCCTTCATTCTTGCGTCAACGAAGTCGGCGACCCTGGATATGTAGGATGGGTCGGTCACACCCGTAATGGGGTAATCCTCACCAAATATATTCACTACCACCTTGTTTTCGGCACAAGGATCAGACATCAGCATCCCAAAGAATACCTGAGTAAATCCCGGTTCCCTATCCTGTTTGTCGACAATAATTTACATTGGGACAAGGGGGTCTGTCAAGCTAAAACTGGCTTTTCACTTAGCCAGATTCTCAAGGTCCCCCAGCCGACCGAGAACGCGGTCAAGTTTTGCTCTCACAGCCTCCGCCCGATCAGCCGTTTCCAGTTGCAGGGCATGGAATGCCTTCTCGATTCTGGTCAGTTCAGATTTCAACTCGGCGTTATCCTTCTCGGCCGCCTTATTCCGACTTTTCAACTGTTCCACCACATCGAGGAGCCGATCGACTTTCTGTGCCACCAGGTCAAACTTGTCGCTCATACTCACTTGTCCCTTATCTCGGCTTGAAACTTCTGCTCCAGGCTGCCTGTTACAAGCCTCTGCTTTTCGTCGACCACATCACCGGACAGGCTTCCGGAGGGGGATCGGTAGCTGATCGATATGGCTACCGATTTCTTTCCTTTCTCAATCTGCTCACCGGCGTACAGGTCAAAGATGTCAACCGATTCGGCAAGATCACCGGCGGCTTTCCTTATGCACTCCACAATCTCGCCGGCGCTGACTTGCTGGTTAACGACGATGGCCAGATCCCGCGGTGCCGCCGGATATACCGGCAAAGGTTTGAATTCGACCAGCGAGCCACTAATGGCAATCAGTGGAGCAAGGACAAGTTCGGCCACCAGCACGGGTTGCTTGATATCGGTTTTTCGAGCCAGATTTGCGGGAATCCTGCCCACCCAGCCGATCGGCTGGTCATCGGCCGTAATTTGGAATGACAACGCCTCGTCAAGGAAGCTGACCCGCCGGGGGGTATACTTGAACCGTGGCCAGCGAAAGTGTTCCTCCAGGCGCTCAAGGGCGCCGGTCAGATCATAGAAGTCGAGCGGGCGGACGGTACCCCGCCAGCCACGTGGTGTGTTTCCGGTTACGGCCAGCACCACGCGTTCTTCCTCGCGCCAGTCGCTCGTATCGGAAGGTGGAAAGTAGGCCTTGCCGATCTCGAAAAGACGCAGGTCCATATTGCGATGGGCCAAATTGTGTCCTACCACCCCCAGAGCCGTGTGAACCAGGGAATTGCGCATGATGTTCAACTCCTCGGAAACCGGATTGGTGATGCGGACTTGGGGTAGATCCGGGTTGAGCAGGGAAGCGAGACGACTGTCGGCCAGACCGTGCCCCACCATTTCATCGTAACCGGCACCAAGGAGAACATGGCTCATCTCGGACTTGAAATGATCCTCGTAGTGCGTGGGGGTAAACAGCGCGCCGATGTTGGCCACCGAGTCTTCCACGCAGTCGAATCCCTCGATACGAACCACCTCTTCGATCAGGTCAATCTCGCGCTCAATGTCGGGACGAAAAGTGGGAACCGTCACATCCAGCGTCTCCGATCCGCTAACGCCGAACTCAAGGTCGGTGAAAATCCGCTTCATCCGATCAGTGGAGATACCGGTGCCCAGAACAGCATTACACCGCCGGGGCCGGAAACCTATGGTCTTCGGCTCGATCCGGACGGGATAGCAGTCGACCACTATGCTGAGAACCTCTCCCCCGCATACCCTGTGAAAGAGATCGGCGGCGCGATCGATGGCATACTCGATCCCGTTGGGGTCGGCACCCTTTTCAAACCGGGATGACGACTCGCTGACAATCCCCAATTCCTTTCGGCTCTTGCGGATTACGGAGGGGTCAAAGTAGGCCGCTTCCAAGAGCACGTTGGTGGTGTCGTCTTCCACCTCAGAGTTCATACCACCCATGACTCCGGCGGCGGCCACACCGGTGATGCCGTTGGTTATCAACAGAACATTCTCTGTCAGTTCGTGTTCGTTGCCGTCCAGGGTTACGAATTTCTCTTTGTCCCGCGCCGGTCTTACCACTACCCGGTCGGAACCAAAACGATCCAGGTCAAATGCGTGCAGCGGGTGGCCACATTCCAGCATGACCAGGTTGGTGATATCGACCACATTTGAGATCGGCCTGAGTCCTGCCGTCCACAGCTTTTTCTTAATCCACCACGGGGAGGGAGCTACTTTGACGTTCCTGATCACACGTGCGGCATATCGTGGGCAGGCGACCGGATCGTCAATCGAAACACTGATAACATCCGATGCCAATTCGGCAGACTCGGACAAGTCCACTGTCGGTCTCGTCACCTTGACCGACGCTAATGCGGCCAGGTCCCGGGCGATGCCGATAACCGACATCGAATCGGGCCGGTTGGGAGTCAGTTCAAAAGTGAGAATGTAGTCGTCAAAGTCGAGATACTCCGTCAGGGGCTTGCCTGCGGGCGCTTCAGGATCCAGCACCAGGATGCCGGAATGATCGTCCGAGAGGCCGAGTTCACGCTCGGAGCAGATCATCCCATAGGACTCGACTCCTCGAATCTTTGCTTTCGTGATCTTGATATCGCCCGCCAGGCAGGCGCCGACTAATGCCAGGGGCACCTTCTGACCCACCGCCACGTTGGGGGCGCCGCATATCACGTCGAGATGCTCCAAGCCGGTGTCGACAACTGTCCGCTGGATCTTGTCGGCGTCGGGCACAGGGTGGAGTTCGCTCACCTCGGCTACAATTACTCGATCCATGTACCGCGCCGAGGATTCAATATGCTCACAGGCGGTACCGCAGAGGGTCAGGCGGTCACCCATTTCCTCGGGCGACCAATCAAGGCCGGTTAACTCCCGCAGCCAGTTGTAGGATATCTTCATGGCTAAATGAACTGCCTCAGGAAGCGAACATCGTTGTTGAAAAAGAGCCGGATATCATCGATCCTGTACTTGAGCATGGCGGGACGTTCGACGCCGACTCCGAAAGCGTAGCCGGTGTACCTCTCCGGATCATGCCCGGCCTTCTCCAGAACGACCGGGTCAATCATCCCGCAACCGAGAATCTCCAGCCAGCCGGTATGCTGGCAGACCCGGCAGCCTTTTCCCCGGCAGAGAAAACACTGGATATCAACCTCGGCCGACGGTTCCGTGAAGGGAAAATATGACGGCCGGAACTTCAGCTTCAGACCCTCCCCGAAAAAGGCTTTGCAGAACGCGACCAGGGCTCCCTTCAGATCGGCCAGAGAGACACCCTCATCCACCAGGAATCCGTCCACCTGGTGAAAGGAGACGTGCGCCCGTGTTGAAATGGCCTCGTTACGGAAACACTTGCCTGGCGTGATGATCTTGATCGGCGGTTTTCTCTTTTCCAGCTCCCGCGACTGGACCGGCGTGGTATGAGTGCGGAGCAATCGTCCCCCTTCGACAAAGAAGGTATCCTGCATGTCGCGAGCGGGGTGATCCGGCGGGAAGTTGAGCGCCTCGAAATTATAGTAGTCAGTCTCGACATCCGGGCCGCGGGCAATCTCAAAGCCCATGCCGTAGAATATACGGCAGATTTCGTCGATCGTCTGACTAACGATATGCGCCGCCCCGAGCCGCTGTCCGGTACCGGGCAGAGTGGGATCGATCAGTGAGTGTGTGGCCGGACCGGCAAACCTTCCGGCAGCCTGCTTGAACTCTTCCTCCAATTGCCGACGGCACTGATTGGCCTCGCTGCCCACCTGGCGGCGTTCGTCGACGGGAAGGTCCTTCAGCCCTTTCAGAACGGCCGTCAGTCGCCCCTTACGCCCCAGGTAGAGTACCTGTAGTTCCTTAAGCGAAGCGAGCGAATCGGTCTCTCCGATCCGCTCCAGGGCTTCCCGTTTCAACCGGGCTACTTCATCCGGAAGTGACATGGCAGGAGCACTTCGGGATCAAGCGTCAGCGGCAATTTTGGCCAGGTTGGTGAAAGTCGCCATGTCGCGGGCGGCGATATCCGCCAGCGCCTTGCGATCCAGATTCACTCCGGCTTTCTTGAGACCCGCAATGAAGGTCGAGTAATTGGTACCGCGCATCCTGGCCGCGGCCGAGATGCGGGTGATCCACAGCGACCGGAAAGCGCGCTTCTTGTTGCGACGATCGCGGTAGGCATAGCGCATTCCCTTGTGTACCGTCTCCAGAGCGGTTCGGTACAGTCGGCTACGGGCGCCATAGTTTCCGCGCGCTTTCTTGAGCACCTTCTTGTGCCGACGCTGAGCGGCTACTTTATTCTTGGCACGTGGCATCTTTCTCTCCTGTCATGTCCCGGCGGTGAATCCGGTTCAGTACGGTATTAATGCTTCGACCCGGCGACGATCAGCCTTGGAGACCAGGCCGGGTCTGCGCAACTGGCGTTTTCTCTTGGGACTCATTTTCGTAAGGATATGAGTCTTGTACGCCTTGTACCTCTTGATCTTGCCGGAGGCCGTCTTCTTGAATCGCTTGGCGGCCCCTCGTTGTGTCTTCATCTTGGGCATTTATGTCTTCTTTCTGTGGGGCAGGCTCAGTTATCCGGTCCGGAGCCGGCAGACTCGGTTTCGGTTTTGACCTCGGTTTCAGTTGCAACCTGATCCGGGGCGACCTGCTCTGGTTTCTCTTTCCGGGGCTCGTCTCTGCGTGAGACTGACTCCTCGTCGTCTCGGGCCTGCTTCAGCTTTTTCAGCACTTCGGGTCTGGGGCCGAGAATCATGCTCATGTGCCTGCCCTCGCGTTTGGCCGGCACGTCGATAATAGCTATGTCAGCCATATCTTCGGCTACCCGGTCCAGAAGTCTCTTCCCGCGATCCGTATAAGCAAGTTCGCGCCCGCGAAACATAACGAAGGCTCTCACTTTGCTGCCTGCCTTAAGGAACTCCCGAACATGCTTGCTCTTGAACTGATAATCATGTTCATCCGTCTTGGGCCGGTAGCGCATCTCCTTCAATTGCACGCTGTGTTGCCGCTTCTTGGCGAGCCTGTCCTTTTTGGACAACTCGTACTTGTACTTGCCGTAGTCAAGAATACGGCAGACGGGCGGGCGACTGTTGGGTGACACCTCCACCAAGTCAAGGTCCACGTCGTGAGCGCGCTCAAGGGCTTCCTTGATCGGCACGATACCGATCTGCTCGCCATCGGGACCAATCAGCCTGACCGGGGTCACCCTTATCCGGGCATTTACCCGCAATTCCTGCTTGGCTATGAACTCCTCCTGCTATGGTTATCCGAAGTTGTCATCAAGTCCTTTACCATCAATCTCGGCCTTCAGCGACATCAGCGCGTCGTCAACCGGTTTGACGCCGGTATCACCGGCACCGTGTTTTCTAACGGCCACCGTCTTCGCCTCAACCTCCCTGGCGCCCACTATAAACATATAGGGCACTTTCAGAAGTTCGGCATCACGGATCTTGGCGCCGATTTTTTCCGAGCGAAGGTCACATTGCGCTCGAATCAACTCGCCTTTCAGACGGTCAGCGATTTCCCGTGCATACTCGTTGGCGGAGTCAGTTATCGGCAGTACCTTCACCTGGATCGGCGCCAACCACAGAGGGAAGTTCCCGGCATAGTGTTCGATCAGGACGCCGAAAAACCTCTCTATCGAACCCAGCAACGCCCGATGAATCATGACCGGGCGCTTAGGCTGACCGTCGGCGGCAATATAATGCAGGTCAAACCGTTCCGGCAAGGAAAAATCGAACTGGATAGTCGAGCACTGCCAATTGCGGTTCAACGCGTCCTTGATATGGATGTCGATTTTGGGGCCATAAAACGCGCCGCCCCCCTCGTCCACTCTGTAGTCCAGGCCCGCTCTTTTGAGCACGGCCCGCAGGCCCCTCTCAGCCCGGTCCCAGTCGGACGGATCGCCGATAGCCTTTTCCGGCCGGGTGGACAGGAGGATTTTATACTTCCTGAAACCAAATGAGCGCAGTATGTGAAGACAGAAGTCCATCAGCCAGACCAGTTCATCCTCCATGCCCTCCTGGGTGACGAAATGGTGAGCGTCGTCCTGGGTGAATCCGCGTACGCGCATGAGGCCGTGCAGGACGTCTCCCCGCTCGAACCGATAGACAGTGCCCAACTCCGCCCAGCGCAGGGGATAGTCCCGATACGACCAGAGACGGGACTTGTACATCGCGATATGGAATGGGCAGTTCATCGGCCGCAACTGGAACCAGCGGTGTTCGATCTCCATTGGCGGGTACATGTCCTCGGCATAGAAATCGGTGTGCCCGCTTTGCTTCCACAAGTCAAAATTGGCCAGGTGGGGCGAGAAGACCAACTGGTATCCGTACTTGAGATGCTCCTCACGCCAGAAGTTCTCGATTTCGTTGCGCACCTGCGCTCCGTTGGGCAGCCACAGCACCAGGCCGGCGCCCACGTCTTCGGAGATAGTAAACAGTTCGAGTCGCTTTCCCAGGACCCGATGATCGCGTCTTTTGGCCTCTTCCAGCCGTTGCAGATAGGCGTCAAGCATCACCTTCTTCGGGTACGAGACGCCGTAGATCCGCTGCAGCATGGGCCGCTTCTCATCACCTCGCCAGTACGCCGCCGAGCTGGATATGAGTTTGAAGGCCCTGACAAGTCCGGTACGCGGGAGATGGGGTCCCAGGCAGAGGTCCGTGAAATCGCCCTGGGTGTAGAACGTGACCTGTTCATCTTCCAATTCCTGAAGGAGTTCCACCTTGTAGTCAGCACCCTGCGCGCGGTAGTATGCGATAGCCTCCCGGCGGGGTTTTTCCAAACGACAGAAGGGAACGTCCGCGGCGATGATCTGCGCCATCCGTTTTTCAATTCGCACCAGGTCATCGGGTGAGAACGGCTTTTCGACGTCGAAATCGTAATACCAGCCTTCGTCAATAGGCGGCCCGATGGCCAGCCGGGCATTCGGGAATAACTCCTGAACCGCCTGCGCCATGATATGTGAGCTGGAATGCCAGAATACCTTGCGTCCTTCTTCGTGATCGAACGTCAATACTTCGACCGGGGCGTCCCCGGGAATGGGCGCTGACAAGTCAGCAACGACACCATCGACTTTCACCGCTACAGCCGCCTTGGCCAAACGCGGTGATATCGAGGCGGCTACCTCCATCCCGGTAGTGCCTTCATCAAACGCTCGCGCCGAGCCATCCGGGAATGTGAGTTGAACCTGACCCATCTTTCACACACAAGCTGCAATAGTCAAACGCGGATCGCAGCGCGACAAACACCTTCGCCGAAACCCGCACCAACAAGAATGGTGGGCGATACTGGAATTGAACCAGTGACCCCTTGCATGTCAAGCAAGTACTCTAACCAACTGAGCTAATCGCCCATCCAATCGACTTTGCCATCAGTAGACGGTAAAATATCTCTCCAAACATAGTACACTAAATCGTCGGCTATGGCTTGTCAAGTCCTAATCTCCCGACAGGGCATCGAAGCCAGGTGTGATTCAAGGACTTAGATACCAATTCCGGCTGGTGGCAACAGAGCCAACCACGCCGGATTCCGAGCTTTCTTCGATTTGCGACTTTCAGGAATACCTGAATGCCCGCCCCTGATCGCCCGGCGCTGTATTCGAGTCTTCTCAAGCTCACTGGTCTGTGATGGTCGTGGAGCCACCGGATCAGGTCAATCCGGCCATTTGCATGAACGTTTCGGCCTTCAGGTACTCCTCGCGCAGAAGTGTCGCGTATGAATCGAGGTCTTCCTCTGAGACCTTCATGTACTCCACCACCCCGTCCTCAAGGGAACCGATTCTGCCTTCGTTCTCCTTGTCATAGAAAGTCCGCTTTGCCAGAAAGTCGCCAATGTGAACAAGATGTGCGACCGGCGTATCGGCCTCGCTGAGTTGCGGCTGGTGATGATACGTAATGGCCTCGGACATTTTCTTTGGCAGTTTCCATTGTGCGGCCAGAAAACCGCCTATCTGCGCGTGGTTGTATCCCAGCACGCGTTCTTCAAGTACGACATCGGCAGAGGTCTTGTCCTTTTCGCGCTCCTGTTTGAGCGCCTGATGCTCGTCGGTAAGGAAACAGGAAACGACGATTTTCCCCACATCGTGCAGCAGCCCTCCGGAAAATGCTGCATCCTCATCAACGAAGCCGCGCGTCTTTACGCGCCGGGCCAGTATCCGGCAGCAGAAGGCCGTAGCCAGCGAATGACGCCAGAACTCCTCCTGGTATTCCTGATCGATACCGTCGCCCTTGAACATGTCCAGCACCGAGGCCGACAGAACCAGGTTCTTGATCGCCTCCATGCCTACGATAACAACAGCCTGCTTGACGGAGTCTATCTCACGAGCCAGTCCGTAGAAAGCCGAATTGGTCAGTTTGAGCACCTTGACCGACATGGCCGGATCCTCTGCCAGGACTGCGGCGACCCGGTCCGCTGAAGCGTTGGGGTCATTGATAACCTTCTGTATCTGGTGAAAGACAATCGGCGGCGTGGGCAGATTCCTGATGTTTGAGACCACCCGCTTGACTTTGTTATCGATTGCTGTAGATGTCGTGTCCATGTTTACGTTATGACCTGCTCTCGCCGTCCGGCGGCCGGGCTATCTCATCGAGGAGCTTGCGCGCGATTTCCCTCTTCACCTGCGGCCGATCATAGAAACCCGACTGAATCCTACGACGCGCCCGATCAATCTTTGCACTTTCTCTGCTGTCATCCAACTGAGCGCCCGTCGGCCCGCCCGCGAATGCTTCTCCTGCCGCCTTTTCAATATCTCTCTTGTCGTAGGTTACCTTTTCCAGACGGCTACTGTTCGTGGCGACACTCTCTACGCCGCGCGCTTGGTCGGCCAGCGCGGCCAATTTGGCCCTTGTCTGATGCGATATCTCCAGTCGGTCCCGACGGGAGGAGCTATCGCCTGACTTGTCGGGCTGTCCGGCCCCCGTTTCCTGCGGTTTCCCAAGAGGTATTTTCTGTGGCCACGGTCCTATTTTCATCACGACACCCTTCGCACTTCCTATTGGCGGTGACGGCCTTATTCCTTCCGGTCTCCTTTTTCGTGCCGCAGTCGCAGGTGGATCATTTCTTACCGTCGACAAACTGCGGCGCGGGGTCAGCGTCGCTCATGTACTTCAGTATCTGGTGGCTGTTTCTCAACTCACCTAATTCTTCCTTGATACGTTCGTAGCGGCCCTTGAGGTATTCCTCACTTTCACTTACCAGGTTCACATTCCTTTTCACCATGGTGGCGATTGAATTGACAAGCTTCTTGATCTCCGGCCGAACCGCCGCCACCCTGAACATCTGGGGATGCCTCGCCTTGAGAGCAGCGATCTTCTCTCCCGACCTCTTGATGCGCTGGTGGCACCGCTCTATCTCGGCAAACAAATCAAGAAGATGCTCGTCGCGATTGAACTTGATGGAATCCCGTTGCTTGTCCAGGGTTATGTACAGCGACTGGTAGAAGGAATACTCTTCCTTGAGGACAAAGATCAACTCACGTTCCAGTTGGCTTATCGCGTTGTAGTCCATTCCTTCCATTCTATGCCGAAGTCGAGAACTCCCGGCGGGGAGCCGCGGTCTCTTCCGGCGGCTTCTGATCCGAGGAGGTCTCCTGTTCTTTCAGCCCTGCCCAGCCAAGGCGAAGGTTTTCCAGCACACTAATGATATCGTCAATCCGGGATAAATCTTTGGTTGCCTCTGCAACGTTGGTCTGATTGACCACGTACGCGTAGAGTTTACCGAGCTGTTCGGCGATCTCCCCGCCCTTCTCCGGATCAAGCGTGGTATACAGGTGCACTACAAAGCGCTTGGCTTTCTCCAGTGATTCGTATCCCGCGTTGAGATCCTGCTTTTCGTAGCATTGGGCTGCCTCCCGATACGCCGCTAAGGCACCGTCGTAGACCTGGAGAATCAACTCGAGTTGCGATTTGCCGTGAGTATCGACTGCGCGATAGGTGGCTAATGTACCATCCATGGTGATTCCTCCGCTGATATCTATCTTTGCTGGGTCCTGCCAAGTGTCCAGTTGGCGTTAAGAGCCGCCAGTTGGGTGGTCAGGTACTGTTGCTCGGCGCTGAGTTGCCCCAGGACCAATTCCATCTCGTAGAATTGCTCGAGCAGGATCGTGCGGCGCATTTCCAGTCTTTCGTCTATGTCCTCGATGCGGTCGACAAGAGTCTCGACCTGGTTTTGATAACCTCGGATGCGGCGGTCGAAGGTGCCGTCCCCGGCCCTGGTGAGGCTGTTGATGAGTTCGAACAGCCGCGAACCCGCTCCCTTGGCGAGGGTGATTGTCCCCTCGGCGCCGGTCACAAGCTGCGCCTCGGTGAGGTTTACCTTAAGCTTAAGCCCCTCGGTGTTCTCGTTGCCTTCCTTGCCGGAGAGGATCAAACCGCTACCCTCGGCCTCTTCGCCGTTAATCGTACCGGCCACGTCAACGCCGCTGGTGCTGGTTCCGGCGGACATGCCGAGATCCGTATAGGCGGCGTTCTCGATGCCGCCGATAATCTGCACCCTGGAACTGGAGCCGTAACTGGAACTGGTGAACTTGAGGTACCCTCCGCTCGCTTCAGCGACCCACTCGACCGTCACCCCCCTGTTGCCGATGTTGTCGTCGGAATCGATCCCACTCTGGATTTCCGTTACCAATTCGCTGTAGCTGTTGTAAGTGGTCTCCGTGAGGACAATCTCATCCGACGTGATTCCGTCGATCAGGATCTGAAGGCGGTTGTTAGTGCTGTCCAGAGTCAAGGGCGTCTCAGCCGGATCGTCGATGTTGGTTGCCTCAAAGAGGCCGTGCGTGGCTGCAGTGGTGATGTCTACGGCGAACTCCTGGCCCACCGTTGTCTCGGTGCTGAAAGAGATGAACTCGATAAAACTGTTCGACGAGTTGCCGGAGTTACCGAACAACCTGCTGATATCGTCCGGGTTATCTCTCAGGGCGCTTTCAAAGCGGGCGTTGTCGGCGATTTTCAGATTGCCGTATCCGTCGTGGCGAATGCCGATAGTGTAAAGCTGGTTGAAGTCGCTGTCGAGCCCGATGATTATGGAGGTCAGGGCGTTGCGAAGCATATCCTGCATCGACCGGAGCGTGAGATCACCGAAAAGCACACCCGACTCCCCCGTGTCGGAATTGTAGGTGTTCTGATCATCGATGAAGTCCATGACGTCGTTGTAGGCACCAATGAAATCATTGACGGCGGTGCGAATGGCCGAAATGTCGATGTCGGTGTTCACCGTAATGCTTTCGCCGGTAGCGGTCTCTGTGTGAACCGTCAGCGTTAATCCGGCGACGACGTCCTGAAACTCATTCGTCGCCGAACTGATTTCAATCGGCGACCCGGAGCCGCCGGTGGAGCCAAAAGCAATCCGGGCGTCGGTGGCTTCCTGCAGGAGCGGTGCGAAAGTCGTCACTTGGAACTCGTCCCCGGCGGTGAGCGTGCCTGCTCCAAAAGAAAGATAAAGCCCGTCGCTGCCGGCGCCGGTCAACTGGACCTCGGTGTCGGCGGCATTGACGTCGATCGACCCAGAGTCGGTGCCGTCGGTCCAATTGATAGTTATGGGTACGTCGACACCGACCGTCTGTTCCCCCGAACCGGCTACCGTAAAGGTGTATATCTTGTTCTCGCTGCCGGTATAGGAGGCGCTGGCCCCGAGTGACAGCTCGGACGTCGACCCGGCCGCCATATCCACCGGCTCGGGGTCGTCAAACGACGCGTTAGTGAAGTCCAGGTTGGCACCGCCGGTGAGGTTGCTGGTGATCTCGATTGTATTGTCGCGCCCGGTGGTGTTCGACCTGAGGAGGAGGCGATACGGGTTGGATGACGAGCCGTCGTTGACAATTGTGGCCGTGACCCCGGCGCCGGATTCATTGATGGCGTTCTTGATCCCCATCAGCGAGTTGTTGCCGCTGTCGATGGTAATCGTTTTCGAAGTACTGCCGCCGACACCGAGAACGATAGTCCCCGTACCGAAATCGGAAATGGAGCAGTCGGAAAAACCCTGGCTGGCGATCTGGTGGTTCCTGGCCACCGAGAGCACTTGGATATCATAGGAACCGCTTCCGACCGCCCCGAAGGCCTGGGCGCTCAGGTGCGTTTCGTCGGACACCGTTATCACAGCGGCTTCAAAGGTGCTGGACGTCCTGAGCCGGGACACCTGCGTATTCAAGGCGAGAAACTTGGCCTGCACCGCCTTGAGGGTTGTTATGATATCGGTTTTTTCGGCCTGCTGGTTTTCGAGGAGAACGGCATTCTGCCGTTCAAATGTGATCATGGCATCAACAATGCCGACCCAGTCAAGGCCGGATTGGATGCCTACGATGGAGTTGGCGCCTGGCATTCATACTCCTGTACTTTTAAGACGTCAATGTCAGCCTGCAGTCAGTCAATCTCGTTTTGATCCGGGGGAAGTATTACCTTCCCCCGGATATCTATTCTGTTGCGTTACCCTCTTCTTAACCGAAGAGCGAGAGCACAACCTGCGGAATCTGGTTGGCCTGGGCCAGCATGGCCACACCGGCCTGAACCAGAATCTGGTTCCTGGTGAACTCCGACATCTCCCCGGCCATGTCAGTGTCACGAATCTGCGACTCAGCAGCGGTCAGGTTCTGAGAGGCAATCCGCAGGTTCCTCAGGTTGGATTCCAGAGTGTTCTTCTGGAAACTACCCAGGCTACCACGAGTGGTCGACACCTCGTTGATGGCCTTGTCGATAACCGACTGTGCATCCTGGGCGCCATCGGCGGTGGTGACGTTGATATTCGCCAGCGACGTGAACATGTTGCCGACTATGTCCTGCCCCAGCGATGTGCTGGACAGGTTGGCCAGCGAAATCCTCGCCGTCTGGCCAACATTACCACCGATCTGGAAGACCAGTGACTGGTCGGTGTTACTGATGGTCTCGTTGCCGCCGATCGAAATCAGGTCATAATTGACGGTAATCCACTCAGTCCGCTCCGCGTTGTAGACGATAGCGTCAATGCCGGCCGTGGCCTCAGTAGCCGGGCCGCCGTTGAGCTGGACGCTGTACTTGGTGCCGGTGACGGTCAACAGCAGGTTGCCGGTATCAATACCGCCGATACCGGTGCCGACGCCCGCGGCTGCCTTCTCGGTAATAATGTCAATAGTGCCTCGGTCAGCCTCACCATAGGCCGCCGTCTCCAGAGTATGAGTCCCTGTGGCTGAGTACTTGATATCGGTGATCGTGTTAGCGTAATCATCGAAATTGACAATGGCGTTGGTACCGGTGTTGTTCACGGTATCGACAGAGAGACCAAGTACATTCCTCAGGTCCGAGTCAACACCAAGACTAGTAAGATGTTTGAGGTAGTACGTGGAACCCTCATCCAGGGAGGCGAACTGGATCCTGTTAGTACCGTCCAGAGAGGCGACGAAGTCCGTAGTTATGTCCCAGGAGGCATGAGCGGTGATGGCCGCATTTACGGCGGTGATCAACCCGTCCATAGTGCCGTAGGCGGCGTTGCCCACCGTGATTGTCTGATCGGAAAGGAGACCATTGGCGGAAGTGTTCGCTGTGAACTTCAGGACACCAAGGGATTCGCCGCGATCGGAAGCGGCTGAAAAAGCAAAGGTACCGGTGCCGGTTGTTGACGAGGCTTCAGTCCTGACAGAGTACTGGGCGCCTTCTTTGTAGTACTCAAACCCGAACGTGACAGCGCCGGCGGGCGCATCTGACGTGACCGTAATCTTGCCGGCCAGCTCAGAGTTGGCGGCAATGGCTGCTTCCAGCTTGGTTTTTACATCAGCCGATACGTCTCCGGCCTCGATAGTGATATTCAGGGCCTGGTTGCCGATAGGAGTGGCGCCGCCTTCCTGCACATTCAGGATGAACGTGTAATCACCTATATCGACATCGAGGTTACTGGTAAACGTACCGGTTGCAGATACAAGAGCTTCGGAGGCCGCGGCGGCGACTGTGAGATCGTTGCCCCAGGCGTCTTTCACCGAGATAGCAGTGGATGTCTTTTTGGCGACATCAGAAGCCTGCACGATATCGATATTGTGGATCGCGTCGGAAAGGTTGTAGGGGTCACCGTCGGTGTTGGCAAGACTGATGCCCAGCGCCTCGGAATTGACCACCGCGGTCGGGTCGGCGGTCTTGGCCGCCGCCAGCGAGTAAAAACCGGTTCTCAAACCCGAGTCGCTCAATGTGACACCGGAGCTGTTCGGTGTAGTGATTACAGCAACGTTCTCGTTGCTGCCGTCGATCAACCTCTTGGTCCCGAACTGTGTGTTCGTTGCGATACGATCGATCGTCGAGATGGCGTTCTCGATTTCCGCCTGATCAGCAGCCAACTGGTCAGCGTCGTTGAAGCCCTCGTTGGCGGCGTGAATGGCCAACTCTCTCATGGAGACCAACAGAGCGTTGACCTCGGTGAGTGCGCCTTCAGCCGTCTGGATCATGCTGATAGACCCTTCCGAGTTTCCGATCGCCTTGTTGAGACCGGCGACCTGCGCCCGGAACTGCTCCGAGATCACCAGACCGGCGGGGTCATCGGCGCCCCGGTTGATCCGGTAACCTGACGACAGCTTCTGCATGGAGCTGTGCAGCATGTTGGTTGTGTTCACCAGGTTGCGGTGAGCATTCAACGCAGCCAGGTTGTGGTTAATACGAAGTGACATGGATACATCCTCCTTGAAAGATGTGGGGTATCCGTACCCCTCTTTCTTATTGGTTCAGTTCCTTTATATTCCTACCGTCACTTCCCATGTCTGACACGTATCGAGTTAAAAGTCCATTTAACCCAGACTGCCCGGTATGCCTCCTGTCGGTTCCTCCTTGTCATCTTGTCATTAAGGATACTGGTTCCAACCCATCGTGGGGTTTTCATTATAGCTTCTTAATCGGCAGAAGCTTGAGCAACTTTATCGGCCCAATTGATCTTGACAGCAAAAAAAACGGCCTGCTGGTGGCCCACCGTTTGCGGCTTGTTGAAAAACTTGCGTATTGTCACAGCCTCGTAGGGTGGGTCCGTCCTCGGACCCGCCTTTGTTGGCAGGTTTGAAGACAAACCTGCCCTACTGACAGATTCGTCATGCCCGCGAAAGTGGGCATAACCACCCTCTCTGTCATGCCCGCGAAAGCGGGCATCCAGAAAGTCGTTGATACCAGTGGATTCCCGCGTGCCCGGGAATAACATGCAATGGAAATCAGTTATTGATTTGTGTTGTATTCCGAGTTTTCAACAGGCCCCCGTTGTGGGGCAGTCGGCAGGTAGAATCGGTTTTGGCTGCTCAGGCGGGTCCCGTGACCGGGGCCAGTTCGCTCAGACGGTCGCGGGCGGGAGCAAAATCGGGGTTCGAGGCAAGTATCCGACGGTAACCGACTATGGCCGAATCCCTATGTCCCATAAGAAGATAGCACTCCGAGAGATTGAAAAGGGCCGGCGTGTCGTCGCCGATGCTGGTCAAAACTTGCTCATAGTAAGAAACAGCAGAACTATAATCTCCTGTCTGGCGATACAGATCGCCTATAATGCGCAGTATCTCTGGCTGGCCGGGTTCGATTTCAGTGTATTTTTCAAGCGCGATAATAGCTTCATTCAACCTGCCCTGCCGTACCCGATTCACGCCCTGGTTGCGATAGGTTACACCGGGCGCAGTGCCGGTATCGAGCGCCTGCCGGTAGCAGTCCTCGGCCCGGTCATGGTCTTGCAGTCTGAAGTAGCAGTTGCCGAGGTCGTTGAGAATCTCCGCTCGATCCGGCTGCTGATCGAGAACCCGCTGATATAGCTCAGCCGCCTGCTGGTAGCGTCCATCGGCAAAGTATATTGCCGCCAGCGGTTGCAGCACCTCCGGTTCCGCACTGTCGATATCAAATGCTTTCTGATATAGTTCTCTCGCTCTGTCTATCCTATCCGTCTCGCGAAAGAACTCACCGGCCTTGACCAGAGCGGTGAGATTGGACGGTTCGATTTCGAGCGCTTTCTCGTAGTATTGTTCTGCTTTCTCATGCTGCATCTGTTGCAGATATATGTAGCCCAAACCCAGAGCGGCAAGAACCGAGGGTTGCTTTGTCTCCATTTGGTTGAGAAACCGCGTTTCCGCCTCGGCGAAGTTACCCTCGTTCATGTGTATTTTGCCGAGATTGAGAGAAGCCTCCGGATGACCGGGCGTGGCCGCGAGCGCTTCGCGGTAATACTCTTTGGCCTTTGCCGGATCGTTGCTCAGTTCAGAGATAGCGCCCATACCGTACAAAGCCGTAGCGCGGCTCTCAGGATGAAACAAAATAAGCGAGTCTATCTCTATATGCTCGTCAAACTCTGACTGGACATCCAGATATTTCCGGTAAGCCTCCATAGCTTCGTCGTATTTCTTCGTGTTGGCATATATGTTGCCCAAGAGCATCAGCGGATCGAGGTAATTCGGCTTTATCGCAAGGGCGCGCCGTGCGAAATGCTCAGCCTGATCATATTCTTTCAAGTAGAAGTAAGTCCACCCAAGTTGATCGAGAGCCATCAGGTGAATGTGACGATCTCCCTGCACATCATCGTGGTCGGTTAGGTCGACCGCATGGTGTGCGGCCTCGAGAACCTTTGGCGCATATTCCTCTAATGCCTCAGACAGAACACCTCGGTATAACTGGGCCAGATTGAACCAGGCAAAAGCAAAATCCGGGTTTTCTTCGATCTGTTTTTCGAGCAGTGCCTTACTACGGTCAAATTTGGCTTTCATTTTCTCCGGCGTCAGGTCGTATCCGAGGTGTTCCATCGTGATAGGAGCGCGGGAGATTGTTATCCCTTCGGGAACGTACAGGGAATTGTGGACAATACCTCGATACCTGAGGTTCAGTTCCCGTCTGAAAAAGCGCATTGAATTCACCGACGTCAGCTTGTGGCCGATTGATCCATAGAGGTTGAATACGTTGACCGATATGATTTTGTGTTCTCCGCGGTTGACGCTGTCCAGCAACAGTGGCACGTCTTTATTGCTGAAGCGCTCGTCGGCGTCGATAATGAAAATCCAATCACAGGTGGCAAGTTCGATGGAGTAGTTGCGGTGTTTGGAGAAGTTTCCTTCCCAGGGCTGGTGAAAGACCCTGGCGCCGTATGATTCGGCTATCTCTATAGTACGATCGGTGGAGCCGGTGTCGACGACAACGATTTCATCGACCCAGTCGCGGACAGAATCTAAACATCCGGGCAACAGCTCTTCCTCGTCCTTGACAATCATGCAGGCGGAAATGGTCACGGCCCGCTTGAACGATTCCGAAAGCAAGCGAAGTTCCTGTACCTGGCGGCATTCATCCAAGCCCCGGGCGACAATCGCCTTGGCGGCCTTGATATCGTTCTGTCGTCGGGCGATGTTGACCAGGTTCAGATACGGCAGGTGGTTGCCCGGATCGGCCTGGCACGCCAGATCGAACTGAACCCCGGCATTTTCCAGTTCACCCCTCTCCTGCAAACAGGAGCCGAGGTAGTTGAGTACCTGGCTGCGGTGAGTATCCGAGAACGTAAACACATCCGGCGTCGCTGAAGTCGCGCGTAGCCCCTCAAACTGCGCCAGGTATTCATTTGCCGAGGCGACAGCCTTGTCATACTCGCGCAGCGACAGATGGATATAACTGCGGACGAAGTGATAATCCAGCCCGGCCGGAGAGGAGGCTAAACCCCGCCCGCATATTTTTTCTGCATCCAGCAGACGGTTTTCCGAGGCATACCCGAAGGCCAGCAGACGGTTATAGAGGTCGCAATCGTACTCACTACCGAAGGGGTACTTCGCCTCAAGGGGTTCGAGAACCCCGGCGATCTCGCTATGCAGATTGTGCCGGTAGTAGTGCTTGCCGAGAGCCAAGCGGGCCTGTACGTCATCCGGGTTTGTCGCAACGCCGTTGAGCAGATCATCCAGCCGGTCGTCGGGCCGGCGGCGGTCGCGTGCGATTTTCCGTCCCGAGGGGCCCTTACGCTTCCGTACGCGCGAGGTTTTCTTTTTCCCGGAGTGCGCCATGGAAGCTCTCACCTGTGAGTCCGGCAGGGCCGGAACCTGCGGCGGACAGTCGCCGATGGCAGCATCGTTTGAACCGGCGGCGGCCCGACTGGGAACTCAGACACCGACCAGTTCTTCCTTGTGCTCGGCAGCGCGATCAAGACGCTCAACGGCATCAAGAATCCGGTGACTCACCTTGTACTCGGAATTGACCAGCACCAGTTGTTTCGCCAGGCCGTTCTCGGTATTGATCAGAATCGGGCCCTGGAGGTTGACGGACATATCCCGGGGATCATCGTTCACGGTCACGATCACGTAAGTTTCCACCGACGCCAAGCGTTTTATCCTGAGTTCGGCGATTTCCTTGCGGTTGACCTCGATCCGGTAGTGGGGGAAAAAGGCCCGGGGATTTACGACGATAAACGCTACCGTTGTTTCCTCGGTTGACTGCAACCAGAGGAAGGGGGCCATTTCGTCACGTTCCACCAGGCAGAAGCGGGTGAGGCCCTCGAAGCCAAGGATCGGTCTTTCCATCGCGATCAACTTGTCTTCGGGAATCTCTATCGCTCCCAGTCGGCTACTGTCTATCAGCATAGTTTCTTTCCTCACAGTTGGCTTATTTCAGGAAGTTTATCAAACTCGGCTGTATGATTCTCGCGGTGGCCGCCAGAGACGCCTGGTAGGCGCTTTCGTGCGTGGCCAGTTCCGTTATCATTGCGGCCATGTCAGCATCCTCGACCTCCGCCAGCAGCTTGGTGACGGTCAGGTCAAGACTCACCAGGCGGGCGGCGGTCGTTTCCAACCGCATAACGCGAGCGCCGACAGCGGCCCGTTCCCCCACCAAATGCTGGATAGCGTCATCCATGTTGCCTATCAGGAGGCCGATGCCTTCGCGGTCGTTGTTGCGCAGGGCGTTCACCAGCACCGACAGGGAACCGGCCATATCACTGGAACCGAAAACCCCCATCCGCTTGGCGAGGTTGTTGCCGTCGACACCCTCGATGGTCAGTGACCGGTAGCGGTCGTCGCTGACGATCTGAATGCCCGTCTCACCCGCGTTGAGCGACGCCGTTATGTCAAGACCGCAGTTATTGAAGGTGTCGAGAAGGTCCTGCACGCTCACAATGGCGGGATCGGACAGATCAATGGTGCGATATCTGTCGCCCTGCCAGATTATTAGTTCACCGAGATCGAGGCCGAGACCGCCGTCAAGATCAGTCACCTGGGCCGCCAGGCTCAGGCGCGGATTGATGTCGGTACCGGCGAAGTCTTTGAAGAACTCGCCGACGATGCCCAGGTCGGCGGCGGTGGTGCCCGTGGTTTCCTCGACTTTGAAGCTAACTGTCGGATTGAGATCCGCGCCGATGACGCCGGTTCCAATATCGCCGAGGATGCCCAGATCATGCGCTGCAGTTCCGTAATTGGCCTCTGAGACGGTAAGGTTGAGCGGCGGTGGACCGTTGGCGTCGATTATCTCAAGCCCCTTTCTGCCCGCCGGATCCACCTGCATGGTCACACCGGCCGGGGCCTGGGCATTGAACTTGGTGATGATGTCACCGACAGTGGTGGAGCCCGACAGATCGACTGTAATGTTGATGGCTCCCCCGTCGCTCAGCACGATTGAATCCGGATCGAGGTTGACTCCGTAGCCGTCATTGAGAACACCCAATGAGGTTGAGGCGGTAATAATCCCGCTGGTGGTGGTGTCGAAGAACAGGTGGTTGTTGGCGAACCCGATGGATACGGTCACATCGGTTATGGGATCGGGAACTACGGCAAGCAGTTGGGCGTTGACTGCTGTGATAAGGTCGTTGACGGTGTTGGCCGGGGTCAGAGCGGTCAGGTCAATAGCTGCCGTGGCGCCCAGGTTCCGGTCGATTATGTTGAAAGTTCCGCCAGCGAGGTCAATGCCGGTACCGCCGTTCAGATCACCCAGGAGCGTATCGCCCGTCACGGCCACGTTCAGATCGGCCTCCTCGCCGAGGATGCGGAGCTGTTTGAGGAAAACGTCAGCCCCGACGAGGTTGGCGGCAACGCGTGACGAGGAATCGATCTGGAACTCGATCAGACCATCGTCCCCCATGTATACGGCTCCCATCCCGCCGCGCTGAAGGGCCGCGCCATCGGTCTTGAAACCCGCGAAGATGCTTCTGTTGCCCAGTTCGTTGTTGGCCAACTGCATCACTTGCTCGATGATCGACTCGATCTCGACGGCCTGGGCCAGCCGGACCTGGCCGTCGTCGCCGTCCCAGTTGTCGCTGGACATGGAGATGGCCACTTCTTTGGCGCTGACCATCATGTCCTTCAGGTCAGCCAGAACAGCGTCGTAGGTTTGCTGCCAGTTCAGTCCGGTGTCTATGTTACTGCGGTAGTGGGCGATCCTGGTTAACTCGGTTCGATAGTCGAGGTCCTGCAGAGTTCCCATCGGGTCGTCGGACGGTCGGTTGATTCTTCGTCCCGACGACATTTTCGTCTGTAATTCGAGAAACCTGCCGAGGGAGCGCTGCATGTTGAACAGCACCCGGTCGGTCAGCATCCTGTTGCTGATGCGCATTCGTTCGTCCCTTCAACCGCGAGTTCAGCCGTCGGCCGACTTCCCCGAATCCGGCCCCCTGCGGGGTCGTTTAGGGTGGCGGTCATCCGTTTTGTAGTCGATATCCGGCGGTTTCATCTTGTCATGCCCCTTGCCTCCGATCTTTCCCTTGATGAGGCTGACCATACCGAGCAGATCTTCCTTGAGTGACTTCGAGGCACGCCGGTTTTCCGCCTGGATTTTCACATAGACCTCTTCCCGATGCACGACTACATCCAGCGGCGCGTCAATTCCCAGCCTAACCTGTCGTCCGTGTATGCCCAGGACAGAGACTTTGACGTTGTCACCGATCGTGATCGACTCGCCCAACTTCCTTGTCAATATCAGCACGTAACCCTCCGTGGTGTTACCGTCTCCGCCCTGGAGACATTCCGTTTACCGCCCGACCACTCCCATCGAGAAGATGACCGTATCCAGCGCCTGATCCATGGCTGTGATCACTCTGGCGGCGGCGTCGTATGCGTGTTGAGACTTAATCATGTTTGCCATTTCCTCGTCCAGAGATACTCCCTGAACCGATTGCCGGGCGTTGTCAATCTGGGCCACCAGCATTTCATAGCTTTCAGTGAATGACTGCGCCTCGCGCGTCTCCACGCCCAGGGATCCAACGAGGCTGTTGTAGAAGCCGTTTATCGTAACGGCATTGTCATTCATCAACTTGGCGTTCTGCAGGGCCGCGATAGCCAGGGCTATTCGATTGTCGGATTCCGCATCCGGCACCTGAGCGGCCGCGATCATCGACGGCTTGGCGACTATGTCGCTATTTACCTCGATGGTGGTGGCGTCGGTATATCGCGGGTCGAAGAAATTCGTACCGGTTGAACCGTCGAGACCGTATCCGCTGCGATGTAGAGTGTTGACTTCTTCGACCAGGGTCCGCGTCAGCGCGTTCAACTGCTCCAGGTGCCGAGGAATAATCTCGTCGCGCGAGTCCACCAATCCCTTGAGTCTGCCGTCGAGATTCTTGAACGATATCTTCGTCCCCTGCCACACCAGATTGTGTTTGAGACTGCCGCTGTCGTTGGCGATCTCTACGCCGATCTGCAACGCGTGATTATCGTCCACCAGTTGCATAGATCCGACCGACACCACTACCACGCCGTATTCTTCATCCCTGGTATTGACATCCACCAGTGTGGACAGTTCGTCAATGAGCAGATCGCGCATATCGCGCAGGTCGTTGGCGGTGGAGGCACCTACCTCGCTTCGTTTGATCTCATGGTTCAGGCGGGCGATTTCATTGGCCAGCCCGTTGATTTCGCTCGTGACGGTGATCATCTCGCGGTCGATGGAACTCTGAAGCGTCGTGAGTTGGTCGGCCAGTTCGTGGAACCGATTGACCAGCAAACATGCCTCGGACAGAACGGAGTTACGCGTGTCGGGGTTGTGGGCCAGATCGTTCCAGGACGCGAAGAACTTGTTCAGTTGATCCGAGAGGGCATTGTCGTATGGCTCGCCGAACAACTCTTCCACCTGCCGGAGGGTCTTTTCCTTGTATGACCACTGACCAAGCGACTTGTTCTCCTGTCGGAACTGGTTACCGAGGAAAAGGTCGCGGATGTGCCTGATATCGCTGACACGAACGCCGGTGCCGACAGACCCGAAAGCACTCTCTTCCGGAAAGGTGTTGGTGATACTCACCCGCTGCCGGGTATACCCCGGGGTGTTGACGTTGGCGATGTTGTGCCCCAGGGTCTGAAGCGACATCTGGTGTGTCAGTATGGCGCGCTTGCCGACTTCAAGTGCCTGAAAGAGTCCCGGCATTATGCCCTCCGATCCATGGCCACGTTTTGCGGACGCGCGGCGACGGTGCCGGCGGGCGCGTACGTCGCCTGGGGATTGTTCATTCTGGAAAGCATATCCATCATTCGGAAAATGTACTCACGCGAGCGGTTGAGCAGCGTCGCATTATGGTTGCGCGCCCGGTTGATCTTCTCATTCAGGTCGGTAATCAGATTGCGGAGACGCAAAAGCTGGTCGGCCTGGTTCTGATCCACGATGTCGATCAGACGGGTAACGTCAAGGTCACCCTCAATGGCATTGGCGCTTCTGATTTCTTCGACCAACCGCTCACGGCGCTCCGCGAGCAGGCTGCTCGCAACGAGTTTCTCGCGCATGTCGGCGGTAACCTCGTTGAGGCCGTCCGCATCGTCCGCCACCAACATCGCTTGCTGTCGCTGCAGCAATCCGAGGAAGGATTCAAAGAGTGTGGCTTCCGAGCCAATAGTTCCAATCAGCTTGTCAATCATGTCCTATGCTTGTCCGGTTCCTATCTAATTTTCATATCGACCGTTCCGCACTTTTTATTACCTTTTCTGGGAGTTGACCACCGTTCTTGTCCGGAGAGTTCGCATGGTAGTCAGGACCTTGTCCACGTAGTCCCGAGTCTCCTTGAACGGGGGGACGCCCTGGTATCTGGTAACATTCTCCGGCCCCGCATTGTACGCGGCCAGCGCCAGCCGCAGATCCCCGAAGCGATCGACAAGGTCCCTGAGGTACCTGCTGCCGGCCATGATGTTCTCACGCGGGTCGAAAACCTGCTCGACCTGGTAATCGGCAGCGGTAGAGTCGACCAGTTGCATCAATCCCCTGGCGCCCGCTCTTGAAACCGCCCGCGGATCGCCGTTGGACTCCGCCTTGATAACGGACAGTATCAGGGCCGGGTCGAGCGACGTCCGGGCGGCCGCCTCATTGATATGCTTGCCATACCTGGCGACAATGGAACCGGCGCCGGCGGCTCTCGAGGAACCCTCCAGAGCCATCGGTCGCTTCCTCCCCGCTGAGATGTCATATAAGCGAATCGGTCGGGACACGTTGTGGAACATGTTGCGGGGCAACGGCACAGGTTCGCTCTGCTGTTGCAACGGTCGGATTTCGACCCCGGAAGCGCCTGACTCTGCCTCCACGAGTTTTTCCATGGAGCGATAGAGTATGTCGGCTATTGAGTTGCCTTTGCCTGAGGGCATCTTTCGAGACAGCTCCATGTCGAACAGATCGGTGAAGATGTCCTTGCCGGCCTTACCCGAGAAGGGTGCCTGGTCGGTCAGACTGCCCTCGGGCACCGTCTTTCGCATTGCCTTGAGCATATAGTATGTGAAGAACGCCTCGAACTCCTTCGATACTTTGCGCAGCCGGGCCTTCCGGGCCTCCGGACTCCGGACCTGTTGTCCCTTGAGGCGCTCAATACCGGACTGTGGAAAAACCGAGGCGGCTTTCAAGTTCACGTGTGTCATCACAGAATGACCAGTTCCGACCTGAGCGCTCCGACCTGCTTGAGGGCCTGGAAGATGGCTATAATGTCCCTGGGCGTGGCGCCGATTTTGTTCAGCGCCTTGGCGATATCGGAGAGGTAGACGGCGCCTTTCATGTGGATCACGCGAGCCTTGTCGGCCTTGACATCGATGCGCGACTGCTGGGTGACGATGGTCTCCCCCGCGCTGAACGGGGCCGGCTGCGAGATGACCGGCGTCGACTGGATACTGACCGTTATCGTGCCGTGGGCGATGGCCACCGGTTCTATAGTCACGTGCTGACCGGCCACAATGGTGCCGGTTTTCTCGTTTATCACTACCCGCGCGGGGTTGTCAGGCACCACCTGAAGCTGGCCGATGTCGGCAATGAAGCGCGTGCGCGTCGACGGATAGGACAGTGAGTCAGGTACCACCACTTTCACCGTTCCGCCGTCGGTGGCAAAGGCGGTCAGGCCGTACTTGATGTTGATGCGCTCGGCGACACGGCTGGCGGTAGTGAAGTCGGGGTTGTGCAGCGACAGGAGAAACACCGGTTCGACCTGTCCGCGCGCTTCCAGCGACGTGGTGATCTTGCCGCCCCCGGGGATACGGCCGACCAGGGTGTAGTTTTCCACGATCTTGTTCCCGTCGTCAACCTGGACATTGAAGCCGCCGATGGAGATCGGCCCCTGCGCCATGGCGCGGACGACGCCGTCAAGATCCGCCAGCGGCGTCATTAGCAACGTTCCTCCCTGCAGCGACGAGGCGTCCCCGACCGAGGAGACCATAACATCGAAATAAGTCCCCTGCGACTGGTGGCTGGTGACTTTTCCCGTCACCATCACGGCGGCGACGTTCTTGACCTTGACCTTCCTGGAATCGACCGTAAGACCCATGCGTTCCATCATGTTCGTCAGGGATTGGATCGTAAACTGGGTGCCGTTACCGTCGCCGGTGCCGTCCAGCCCCACCACCAGGCCGTAACCGACCAGGCCCGTTTCCTGCTTGTCCTGAAAGGCGCAGATGTCCTTGATGCGTACTTTGGCGGCCTCAGCCGGCTGGCAAAAGAACAGAAGCAGTGAAATCAGCGGTACCAAACCGACCGGCGTTGCCAGTCTTGCAGTGATTGCAGGCAGCATGACCTCCTCCTAAAACAACCAGTTGATGAGCCTGGTGATAAATCCCGGACGCGAGGCGCTGTTGGCGACTCCCCGGCCGGTGTTGTGTATCTCGGCGTCGGCGATCAGGTAGGAGTCAATGGTGTTGTCGGGAGCAATGTCCTTCTGGCGCACGACGCCGGTAAGAGTGAGCACCTCACGATCGCCCGAGATGCCGACCGTGCGTGAGCCTTCAATAACAAGATCTCCGTTGGGTTTGACGGCCACTACCGTCACCGACATCCTGGCCCGAAGGCTTCCGTTGCGAAGGTTTTCTCCTTTGCCGTCGTGGGTATTCTTGGCGTCCGAGTCGACGCCGAAGAGCGAAATGAAATCGAGCGGACCTACCCCGGGACCTCCGTTGACAGATACCTTGTGCGTCTTCTCGGCCTTGGTCTCCACCTTGTGCGAGGCCCGACTCTGTTCCGATATTATGACGGTCAGTATGTCCCCGACCTTGTGCGCCTTTATGTCCGAAAACAGGGATTGCGCCTGGCCGAAATCCTCGGCCCGAAACTTGAGCGTGAAAGGCAACAGCAGCAGCGCCAGCAGAATCAGTAGAACCTTCCTATAGTTCATCGTCTCTCTCCGGGTTGGCTTTTCTTATGGATCCACCGCCACGGCCGTGCCGTTCACGACGCGGGCAATGATTATCTTGCAGGATGATTTATTCTTCACCTTGACGTATTCACCCGCCATGCCCGATTGAAGCGTGCGGCCCTCGGTCGTAATCCGACACAGACCGCTGGAATAGACTATGGTCACGTCGCGACCGGATTCGATATCGGGAATCGGTTCGATGTCGCCGCTGGTCAGGATGTCTCCGCGACGCAGGTTGCGCCTGGTACGCATGTCCGCCAGCGAGGTCGCCGAGGTTATCGGTTTCTCGCGAAGGCTGGTCACGTCCATTTCCTTCAACGCGAACTTTTCCGGCCCAAGCGTTTCATGGCGTCTTATCCGATCCGTGAGAACCAGCACGCTCTCGTACTTCTTTATTCTCATCCGAACCTGCCCCGATTCCAGTACCTCGCCGTCTACCGTGACCGAGGCCATCACCGAATACAGCCCCAGCGGCTCTTTCTGCGACAATGGACGCAGGGCAATTTGGTCGACAGAGACATCTCCCGTCTTGAGCGGGTTGGAGAGCAGTTCGATCCGGTACCGGCCCGGATCGAGATCAAACATGGCCGACATTTTCTCCACGATGGCCTCATCGGTGGTGGCGGCGAATGACGCGGCGCCGAATGACATTGTGATGAGGATCAATGCGATCAGGAGGGCACGCAGTTTTCTTATCATGGCTTATCTCTTAAGGCTGTTGGCGATTGCGGCCATGTCGTCGGCCGTCTGGATCGCCTTGGAGTTCATCTCATAGGCCCTCTGGGCCACGATCATATTGACCATCTCGTCAACGACTTCAACGTTGGACATCTCCAGGTAGCCCTGGGACACTTCCCCCAGCCCGCTCTGGGTGGGCACGTCGGTCATGGGATCACCGGAGGCTGCCGTCGTGGCGTAAAGATTGCGCCCTAAAGCGGTAAGGCCGGCCGGGTTGACAAACCGCGCCAATTCAATCTGCCCGATCTCCACCGGTATCATCTGGCCCGCCTGAAGTACCTGTATGGAGCCGTCGGTACCGATCGCCATACTGGTGGCGTCCTCGGGGACCGTGATCTCAGGCAGCATTACGTAGCCGTCGCTGTTGACAATGCGGCTGTCCCCTGAGAGTTTGAAGCTGCCGTCCCGGGTGTACACCGTGGTTCCGTCCGGGTGCTGAATCTGAAAGAAACCGTCTCCCCCGATGGCGATGTCGAGCGGGTTGCCCGTCGGCTGGAGGTTCCCCACCGAGAACTGCCTCACCGTGGCGACGGCCTTGGTGCCGTACCCGATGGCCAGTTCGTTGGGTATCTTTGAACCGACCGCGGAGGCCGTTCCCGCCCTGCGGAAGTTCTGATACAGGACGTCCTGAAACTCCAGCCGGCTTTTCTTGAAACCGGTGGTGTTCATGTTGGCCAGGTTGTTGGCAATGTTGTCGACGTTCATCTGCTGCGAAAGCATACCGGTGGCGGCTGTCTGCATTGCCTTAATCATGTTTATCTCCTATTCTTCTGTTGGTCTCACGATTTGCCGGCTACCCGCCCGAAGAGATGGTTCAGGGACTGGTCTTGCGCCTGGACCCCGCGGGCGTTGGCCTCGTAGGCGCGGTAGGACGCAATCATGTCAATCATTTCGCGCACGATATCCACGTTGGAGGCCTCCAGGAAACCTTGGCGGATATAGGTCTTCTCCACGTCGATCAACTCCACGCCGTCGGGCACGGCGAACATGGAACTGCCGACCTTCTCGAGCTGATCGAGATCCGCCACCGTGCGGGGAACGACCCTCGCCACGGCCATGCCGTCGACTTCCACCTCGCCCGTGACCGAGACGGACACCTTACCGTTACCAACTTCGATCGGCCCTCCTTCCCCGATAGCGAGCAGACCGCCCGGGAATGCCAGAAACCCGTCGGCATCGACCGTGAAACTTCCCGCCCTGGTCAACAGCGTGGCGCCGTCCTCTGATTCAAGGGTGAAGAAACCGTCCCCTTCTATAGCGAGATCCAGCGGATTGCCGGTTCGTTCGAAGATACCGGGGGCATAGTCGGTGAAGACGTCATTGATCATCGGCTGCACCCAGTCGGACTTCTTCGGCTGCATCCTGGCCTCGGCCCGCGAGAGCTCCCGGGTAAAGACGATGTCCTTCTTGAATCCCGGAGTGCCGGCGTTGGCAATGTTGTTGGCCGAAGCTTCCTGCCGCTTGATGTGGGGAATCATCCCCGAGGCCGATGTGTAGAGTCCTTTTATCATACTTTCCTCCTCTTTGCTTTAAGCAGAGGCCGTGCCAGTCGCCGGGGCGGGCAGCTAATGCGCTGGGATATAGTTGGTTAGGGATATTCATGTCGAGTGGGGGCTGGTCAGGCAAGACGATCTGAGGAAGCAAATGCAAAGGGCCGGTGGAACATATTTCCCATCGGCCCGGATTCTGCGAGATCACAGACGAGTGTGAGGTGGTCGATTCTAAGGCACCTGGTACTTCGCAAGCGTCTTGTTGATGAGCTTGTCCATTGCCTCGTTGAACCGGTCTTCGTTGAAAAATTCGCCGTTGGATTTCTGGTACAGGGGACAGTCGGTTTTGTAGCCGAAGCACTTCAGTTCTTCGGCCAGGTAGCAGGCCTTCGTATAGGCGCAGCGCTCGATCTTCCGGGGTGCTCTGTTTATAGCCATGCTAGTGAAATCGGCAGAAAGGCGGGAAAACTGAGGTCTGAGCCGGCAACTGATGACGGTCTGGAAGCTGACAACAGGCTAATTGTGAACCGACCTGCAACATGGGCGTATAACAAGAAAGCAGTTGCTATCCGCGGCGCAATTGAGTATATTGCGTCAAGCCAAAGGGATGACAGGTCAAATACTTACGTAGGTTCAGCGTTTCGACGCGTTTTCTTCTAAGTTGCACTGTTTTTGCTTTACTTGGAATCGTATAACGAGAGGATTTGTGCATGCGCGTTAGCTTGAAAACATGCTTACCGCTGGTCGTCCTGCTGGCCTCGACAGTGGCGTTTGAAACCGGCGCCGCCCAGGGTGGCGACCCCGGCCTGCCGGATTCTGTGTACGTCGATTCCGTGGTAGCCCTCACAAGCAGCAAGGGCATCCTGCCGGTCTATATCGTCAATGACCAACCGCTGGCCGGGGTGGAACTGACGATGACTTTCGACTCCCCGGATGTTCATATCGATTCCTTCTCCTTTATCGGCGGGCGACTGGAAGGTATCTCCGCCGCCGGCTGGATGACCGCTAACACTGTGGTAAGCATCTATTGCATCGCCTACTCTGATCTGATACCGGCAGGCAGCGGCCTTATGGGAGCGCTGTACGTCGGCTATCAGACCTCAATCGGCACGCAACTGGTCACTTTCGACACGGTGTCCGTCGTGGGCAGCCAGGTGGAGTATTCGACCATGTTTTCCGACGCCTCATCGGCCACTTTCAGGCCACAGTTCGTTCCCGGCCGTCTGAACATCATAGTCGGCAGCTGCTGTCTTGGAGACCGTGGCAATGTCGATAACGGCCCTGACGACTTCGTCGATATCTCCGACTTGGTCTACCTGGTTGAATACATGTTTGAGGACGGCCCGGCACCTCCCTGTATGGACGAAGCCAACCTGAATGCCGATCCGGAGGGTGGGGTCGACATCAGTGACCTGGTTTACCTGGTCGATTACATGTTCCTGTCCGGTCCGCCGCCTCAACCCTGCCATTGATCCCTGGGCGGCCAGGCTCTGAGCGCGCCCCGAAAGCATACGAAAGGCCTCCCGGTGAGGGAGGCCTTTTTTGACGCTATGAGACGGTTTCAGGACTTTGCGCGTCGTCGCCGACGGTAATTGTTGATGGCGATTTCGTCGTCGCTTTTAGCTATTGCCAAACGGCCGGCTTTGTCGTGTTTTTCCTTTTGCCGTTCTTTCAGTTTCTCGTGGATCTGGCGCTGCTTTGAAGCCTCGACCAGATCCTGCCGCTTTTTCTCGGCCTCCTGGTCAAGCGCATTCAGAAGTTGTTCCCCGGCCAGCCGATCCTTCTTGAGCTTCATGAGATACCTTGAATAAACAAGCATCTCCGCTACCGAGAGACGGCTGGTCATCCGTTGGCGCTGGCCCTTCAGGGTCCCCTTTCTGACGTTATCAAGCTGCCCCAGAGCGGTCTTTTGGCTGTTGACCCGATGGAGCGCCCCAGCATGTTCTTTTTGCCGTTCGCGCTCAATGTGTTCCTTGAGCTTAAGGAGCGCCTGCAGACGGTATTTGAACTTCTTCACGACCGTTGTTCTCTTCAATCGGCCAGAGCCTGCCGTAGTTGCCGAATCGACTCCTCGTGATCGGCCAGTTCATAGATGTCCTGCCGTAGGCACTGGTTGATACCGTCTATTTTATCAATCGCCCGATCAATCCCGGGATTGGAACCCTTGACGTAGGCGCCGATATTGATCAGGTCCTCGGCCTCACGATAGATCGCCACCAGTTCGCGCACTTCGGCGGCCAGGGCGAGTTCTTCTTTGGTGGCCACGTCCTTCATCAGTCTGCTGATGGAATCGAGAACGTCCACTGCCGGATACTGGTTTAGTGACGCAAGTCTCCGGGAAAGACTGACATTCCCGTCCAACATTGATCGAACCGCGTCCGAGATCGGCTCGTTGAAGTCGTCACCCTCGACCAGAACGGTATAGAGACCGGTGATGGAGCCCCGATCGGACTGGCCCGCCCGCTCCAGCAAGCGTGGCAGAAGGGCGAAGACCGACGGTGTATAACCCTTGGTTGTCGGCGGTTCGCCGACGGCGATTCCTATCTCGCGCTGAGCCGTGGCGATGCGGGTCAGGGAGTCCATCAGGATCATTACGTCCTTACCCTGATCGCGAAAATACTCGGCGATCGACGTCGCCACCATGGCGCCCTTGATCCGGATCAGAGCCGGCTGATCCGAGGTGACCGCCACCACGACCGTGTTCTTCATTCCCTGGGGTCCCAGGTCGCGCTCTATGAATTCCCGGACTTCCCGGCCCCGCTCGCCCACTAGGGCAACAACGTTTACGTCTGCCGAAGACCCTCGTGCCATCATGCCCAACATCACTGATTTGCCCACGCCGGAGCCTGAGAAGATGCCCATGCGCTGGCCTTTGCCGATGGCGCAGATGGTGTCCACCGCCCGAATTCCAACCCTCAGCGGCTCCGAGATGCGCCGTCGCCGCAAGGCCGGGATCGGCTGGTTGTCAACCGCGCGGGTCACGCCGGTAACGATCGGTCCCTTGCCGTCGATCGGCTGACCCAAACCGCCCAGCACCCGCCCGATCAGTTGCGGCCCCACCGGCACGCGGAATTGCTCGAAAGTCGAGGTGACAATCGCTCCCGGCGTGATTCCCGATATGGGCCCCAGAGGCATCAGGAGAATCCTGTCGTCGCGAAAACCCGCTACCTCTCCCCTGGTTCTGTCGCCTCTGTCGTAGTTTTCGATCTTACACAGACGGCCGATAGACACAGCCGGACCCGCCGACTCTATGACCAGGCCGACCACCTGGGTAACCTTGCCGAAATGCTTGACGGTCCGAGCGCCCTTGATGCGTTCGGCGTACATGTCATAGGAGATGTAGCTCACGATTCGCTCTCATCGGAGAACATCGTTTCCGAAATGACCTCAAACTGCGACTCCAGCCGGGCGTCGATGTCCCCTGTCGGCGTCTCAATAAAGCAACCACCGTAATGCACCCGCGGGTCGGGTTCGATGGCTATTTCCTTGATCGTCGTGGAACCTTCCAGGAAGCGATCGATGTTCTGCTCGACGATCGGCAGGTGATCGGGATTCACTTTGATTTTCAGCCGCGAGCGATCGATCAGACTGTCAATCACGCCGCGGATCATGGTCAGCGTGGTTTCCGGGTCAATCTTGATGGCGTCGTATGTGACTTTTCTGCTGACCTGAATGACCAGGTCGAGGACTCTGTGTTTCGCCTCTTCCAGGATACTCTGGCGCTGGCTTACGGCGTCATTGATGGCCTTTTCGAACTGCTGAAGCACCTCTCTGGCCTTGTCCAGACCCTCTTCCAGACCCCGACGGTGACCCTCCTCCAGGCCTTCCCGACGTGATTTCTCCTTTTCTTCGAGCAACGCCCTTTCGACCTTGTCGATCTCCTGAATCGGTATGAGTTTGGCACCGTCGGGATCGGTCACCACCGCCACCATCGGCAGGATAGTGCCCAGCTTTCTCTCGGCTCGCGCTTCCTGTTCCTGGTCGTGGTGCTTCTCACCGATGAAGACAGCGGGCGCCTGAGCGGCGTTACGGATGATCTTAGACAATGACATCCTCTTTGCCACCGCGACCGGCGATGATGATCTGGCCTTCCTCTTCCAGACGCCGGACGGCTTCCACGATGCGTGACTGGGCCGCTTCCACGTCCGAGAGACGGGTCGGCCCCATGAATTCCATTTCCTCTTTGATCATTACGGTGACGCGCTCGGAGACATTGGAATATATCTTGGCCTTGACGTCATCGCTGGCCGCCTTCAGCGCCAACGACAGGTCTTTCGTCTCCACCTCTTTGAGCAGCCGCTGCACCGAGCGATCATCCAGCAGAATAATGTCATCGAAGACGAACATCATATTCTTGATTTCAGCCGCCAGGTCGGGGTCCTCGGCTTCCAGCGATTGCAGGACGTTCTTTTCGGCGCTGGTGTCGAGCAGGTTGAGGATTTCGGCCAGCGCCTTGGCCCCGCCGGAGACCGACATTTCGCGGCCGCCGGATCCCTCAAAGTGGCCCTGCAGCGTCTGCTCGATTTCGCGCAACACGTCGGGCGCAATCTTCTCCATGGTGGCGACTCTCAACGACACCTCGGCCTGCAGTTCCGGCTGCAGTTCCGATAGAACCGCCGCGGCATGCTGGGAGCTCAACTGGGTCAGGATCAGGGCCACCGTCTGCGGGTGCTCATTTTGAAGAAAAGAGCTCAACTGCTTGGGGTCGATATCCTTCAACAGAGAGAAACCGGCTGTTTTGAGCGAGGATTCGAGACGGTGCATGATTTGCTTTGCGCGGCCGGACCCAACCGCCTTGTCGAGGATTTCCGACGCAAAATCGACACCGCCCTGGGACACATACTGCCGCGCCATGAAGATCTGGTGACATTCCTCAATGACTTTCTGCTCGACCTCACTTGGTACATCACCAAGATTGGCGATCTCAATAGTGATGGATTCCAGATCCTGTTCCGGCATACCCTTGAGAACCAGGGCCGAGACCTCGGGCCCGAAAGCTACGAGAGCCACAGCCGCTTTCTGCATGGGGCTCATCTGGTCGTACTGCATGGCGCCTCTAATCAACCATCATGGTTTTTATCACCCGGGCGATCTCTTCCGGCTGCTCCTTGGCCGTCTCCTGCATCTTGTCCACCAGGCGCGGTTTGCGTTTTTCAGCTTCTATGAAAATTTCCTCTTCCTCCTCAATCTCCTCTTTGACCTTTGGCGCCCCCGATGCGGGTCGCGGGCGGGCCTCCGGGACAAGCTTGCCCAGCGCTCCAAACAGCTTCTTTGATTTCTTCTTCGCGTAGAGGAACAGGAAGGCAAACAGCAGCACGTACCCGACTTTCCGGGCAATGTTCATGTAGAAGTCGCGCAGATACATGGCGTCGAGCGCTTGCCGATCTTCTTCGAGATTCTCACGATCAAAGGCGATGTTGACTATTTCTATCTGGTCGTCGCGTTCGACGTTGAATCCCACGGCGTTTTTCACGATTGATTCAAGGCGATCCAACTCCTCCGGGGAGCGCGGCTCGTATATCATTTCGGTTTCGCCCGCCTCGTTCTCCACCGCTGAGTATGTGCCATCAAACAAGACGGCCACCGAGAGTCTCCGGATGGTCCCCAGGGCGTTGATAATGTGCTCTACCGTTTTGTTCAGTTCATAGTTGGTGATCACCGTTTCGGCGCTTTCTTCCTGCTGGCTTTCGTTGTTGTCCTCAGCTTTGTCAGAGACAGTTCCGTTGGTCTTGGTGCGTTCTTCGCTGCGAATCGAAGGCGCGTTGGGATCAAACAATTCCGAGGTGCGCTCCAACTGCTGGAAATTCAACTCGGCGGTGACGCGAACGACGGACTTTCCCGGGCTAAGGACCTCATCGAGCATCGACTGCGCCTTCTTTTCCAGGTTGGCTTCCACCTGACGACTGATCTCCAGTTGCGAGGCGCTCAGGCCGGCCACGGGGTCACTCTTCTGGCCGGAGGACAGCAGGTTTCCGTCGTAATCGACAATGGTGATGTTATCCGGGGTCAGCCCCTCAACCGATGACGCTATCAGATGCGATATCCCGGCTGTCTGGTGTCGGCCCAGAGTACCGCTCCCTCGCAACTTGAGCACCACCGAGGCGCTGGCCTTTTTCTGGTCTTCTTTGAAGAGCCTCTCCTTGGGAATAACAATGTGCACCCGGGCCACCTCAACTTCGTTGAGCTGTGTGATAGTGCGTGTCAACTCGCCTTCCAGGGCCCGCCGGAAGTTGAGATTCTGCAGGAAGTCGGTCATGCCGAGATTGCTCTTATCGAAAATCGAGTAACCGATATTGCCCGACCGGGGCAGGCCTTCGGTAGCCAGCGCTATGCGCGCCCGGTAAACATCGCCGGACGGTACTTCGATAGTCTGGCCGCCGTCCGACAACTGATAGGAGATTCGATTCTCGCTCAGGTAGGCGGCGACTTCGCCGGCTTCCGCCTCATCAAGATTAGAATACAGGCGCGCGTAAGTGACGCTGGTCAGCCAGCCGTAAAGAAAGACGATACCGACCAGCGTACCGGCCGTGACTCCCAGCAGCATCATCACCTGGGAGGGCGTCATGCGGCTGATGAGTCCGTTTACATTCTTGAAAAACTCTTTTAGAGCCTCCATACCCATTCCTATCGGTTCTCTATACCCGACCTTCCATGGTCGGTGCGACTCTTGTTTACGGAACTACAAGGGCATTCGCGCCAGATCATCGTAGGCTTTCGCAAGCCGGTTGCGAATTTCCAGCAACAAGTCCGTCGCCAGACCTGCTTTCTCAGCCTTTATCATAACCTGGTGCAGCTCGACCGGCTCACCGGCCATAAAGGCCTCCTGAAGCCGGGCCGACTCCTTCTGCAGATCGTTGACGTCACCGATAAAGTTACCGAGCATCTCAACGAAATTGACCTTTGCCTCCGAATCGGTCGGCGCCGTTTCTTTGGCGCTCTTTCCGAGCTGCTCGATCAGCCCGGGAACCAGCCTGCCGGGGCCACCAACTTGTATTGCCACAATCAGACCTTCACATCAACCATGTTACCCACCAGTCGGGCGTCGTCGTCAGTCGCCGTACCGGCTGCGTAGCCGGGACCAAAACGCCCGCTGCCCCTAAAGCGGCTGAACAGGAGGTCGAGGGCCTTTTTCTCAACATCAGTCAGAGCGTCGGCATAGGTACCTCGTGGAGCCTTGACGGCCATCTTCGATCCCGCGAGTTCGTCGTGCGGGGTGATGGTTACCTTTGACGGCGATTTCTGCGACTTGTCTTTGCCCTCCGCCTGCGATGCCGGAGAGTTTTCCCGCTGGGTCACCTGTTGGTAGGACTGGATTCCAATCGGGTTGACTTGCATATCGTAATCCTTCCGATAGTTAGATGTCCAGAGCGTCCTGGGCCATTTTCTTGGCGGCGGCGATAGCGGCCGTATTGGCCTCGTAGGCACGGGAGGCGGCTATCATGTCCACCATTTCATTGACGATCTCGACATCCGGCATTCTTACATATCCATCCGCGTCCGCCTCAGGATGTGACGGATCGTGCACTATTCGAAAACCGGAATCAGGATCAACCGTCTCAGCCCAATCCACCGAGGGCATATCGACCTTTCGCGATGATGGCCGGGATTGAGTCGACAGATGGCGGCTGTCGGTCCGGGTCAGCCGGCCGGTGGCCTGTTTGATCATGGAGTCAAACGTGCCCTCGGTCTTTCCCTCACTCACGACGATCCGCTTGCGGCGGTAGGGGCCTCCCTCGACCGTCTCCGTCGTTTCGGCGTTGGCGATGTTTTCCGCCACCACATTCATCCGGGCGCGCTGAATGGACAGCCCCCTGGACGAAATCTCAATTGCATTCAGGATACCGGCCATGTCTCATTCTCACCTGCTGGTTATCGCTTTCCGAAGACCATTGAGTTTATTCTTGAGCAGTTTGGCGCCGATGGAAAATTGGAGCTCGTTTTGCGCCATAGAGGCGATCTCGTGATCGATGTCGATTGCGTTCATTTCCCCTTCCGATACCTCAGCCTCCCTCACATCCGGAGGGCGGGCGTCATGATGGCCGACAGGTATATGACCGGCATGGGTCAGTTTGCCGGCCAGGCGGTTGCCGTTGCCCGACAGCCTCTCAAATTCGGCGTGGAAATCAATGTCGCGTCCACGGTAGCCCGGTGTGGCGATGTTGGCTATGTTGCCGCTGATCAGTTTGTGGCGGAAGGCGGCCAGATCAAGGAACTTCTCGAATCTCGGAACGCCGATCCGCTGAAACATGAAGTTTGCGATTTTGTTTTCCATTGCCTCTACCGACTTACACTCCTTCGCATCCGGATTGAGCAAGCCCGATGCCGGAAACGGGCCGGCATAGGCAATGGCATTGTGCGTCAGCGTGTTACGCCATCTGAAGGGAACGCGGAGGGTTCGTTTTGGCTCTGCTGCGGGGAAGGATTTTCCACCGGTTGCGGAACGAATTGCTCTTGCTCCGAAAGACCATACAACTGAGAGGTCGGTTCGGTCATGGAGAGTTCCATAGTCAGGACGACCACGTCCACGCGTCGATTGTGGGCCCTGTTCTCGGTAGTATTATTGGGTCGGATGGGGCGATACTCGCCGTAACCTAGGGCCGAGACTTTGCCCGGCGGGACGCTGTAATTACCGACGAAATACCGCACCACGGCCGTGGCGCGGGCCGACGACAGCTCCCAGTTGGACGGGAATTGAGCCGTGTTGATGGGCCGGTCGTCGGTGTGCCCCTCGATGCGGATGTGGTTGGGTGTGTCCTTAATCCTTTCCCAGATCAGATCGAGCACTTCCATCGCCCTCGGTTCCAGGTCGGCCGAAGCCTGCTTGAATAGCGCGGATTCAACAACGTGCACCACCAGACCGCGCTCGGTGACCTCCGTTTGCACTTCCTCCTTGCGCCCCAGGCTGTCGAAGTTCTGCTCGATAAGCTGCTGGATCATTTTGAGATCGCCAAGTTTCAAGAGGCCGTGCCCGGTCTTGTCGAAGTTGTCCGGATGGCGATTGACAATGCTGTGGCCGCCTTTCAGGATGCCGTCGAGCGCCCTGGCCATCTCATCGAACTTCTTGGCGTCTATCCGGGACATGGAGTACATGACGATGAAGAACGCCAGCAGGAGCGTGATCATGTCGGCATATGTCAGGAGCCAGCGATCAGTGTTGTCAGCCGGCCCGTCTTGTCTGCGGCGGCGGCGCAAGATCAGACCTCGTGCGGGCGTTGGCGGGGAGCGACAAATGAGACCAGCCGGGTGCGGATAGTGCGGGGAGAACCGCCCGACTGGAGGGCAATGACACCCTCCATGATCAGTTCCAGGTGTGCGATTTCTTCATCGTGACGCATCTGGAGTTTGTCTGAAATAGGGAGAAAGAACAGGTTGGCCAGCCCCACTCCCCACAGAGTGGCGATGAAGGCGACGGCTATGCCCGAGGCCATGCTGGCGGCATCGGAAGCATTTGCCAGCGTGTGGGTCAGTCCTAACACGGTGCCCAGAATGCCCATGGTAGGGGAAAAGCCACCCGCCTTACTAAAGAAAGTGATGCCCTTTTTGTGGCGTTCTTCAATGGAGGCAAGCTCCATCTCTAAGATATCTCGAAGAAGGGTGACTTCGGTGCCGTCGATGACTAATTGCAGCGCCTTGCGGAAAAACGGGTTGGGTAGGTCGTTGAGCATGCGCTCCAGGCCCAGGATACCGTCCCTTCTGGCCTTCTCGGCCATCCGAACGATTATCTCCACGGTATCGGCGAAAGGGCGACTTGTCCCCGTGAGGGCATGTTTCAAGAACACCGGAACCTGCATGACGGTATTTATGGAGGTAGTGACAGTGGTGGCACCCAATGTTCCGCCAAGCACGATCAAAATCGGGGCGGTGAGAAACACTGCGTCTAACGAGCCGCCTTCTAAGAGAAAGGCGCCGCTAATCGTTCCCACTGCCAACACAAGACCCAGGAGTGTAGCCAGATCCATCGCCAGATTGCCTCAAACGAGTACCGGTTCACGGGGCATTATTTACCCCTTCTGTCAACTTATCGGCAGGAACGCTCTGTTTTGTAGTGTCTGAAGCGTCAGCGTGGCCCGTCGGGTCCTGTTGTGAAAACCCGATAGCGGCAGAGGCACACCGTTTGTGACCGGTGTACGGCCGGGAAAATGTTACCGGCCCTCGTGCATCCTGTATTCAGCCAACTTGTTTCTGATCGTTCGCGTCGTAATCCCGAGCGCATCGGCAGCCCTGGTCTTATTGCCGTTGAACTTCTCAAGCGTCTTCAATATGAGATAGCGGCTGCCTTCCTCAAGTTTCATGGGGACCTTGAGTGAGGGCAAATCGTCGGCGATCGGGCCCAGGGCGAGATCGGCCGGGAAATCATCCTCCGTCAGTATCTCGCCCTTAGTGGTGACAACAGCGCGCTCAACGAGGTTCTCAAGTTCCCGTATGTTGCCGGGCCAGTGATATTTCGTCAGCAGTCTCAGGGCCTCGTTTTCCAGACCTTTGACCAATTTTCCGTTGTCGGCGTTAAAGGTAGCGATAAAATGCCTCGCCAGCAGCGGGATGTCTTCCTTGCGCTCATTCAGCGGACAGAGATGAATGGGGATCACATTCAACCGGAAGAAGAGGTCTTCTCTCAACCTGCCGGCGGACACGTATTCTTTCAAGTTCCGGTTGGAGGTTGCTATCAGCCTGATGTCCACCTTGATCGTGCTGCTGGAGCCGATGCGCTCAAACTCCCTCTCTTGTATAACGCGCAGGAGTTTCGATTGCAGGTTGAGAGGCATCTCGGAGATTTCGTCCAGCAAGAGGGTACCGCCGTCGGCCAGTTCAAAACGGCCGCGGTTGGTTTTCTTGGCGTCGGTGAAAGCGCCCTTTTCATAGCCGAACAGCTCCGCCTCGACGAGGTTCTCCGGCAATGCGGCACAGTTGAGCTTTATGAAAGGCCCGCTCCTGCGACCGGAAGTATAGTGTATAGCCCGGGCCACCAGTTCCTTGCCGGTTCCCGAGGCACCGGTGATCAGAATCGTCGACCTGGCGTCCGCCACGGTCTGAATCAGATCGAAGACCTCCTTCATCGGTTTTGACTTGCCGACGATGTTCTGGAACCTGTCAGCCAGGTCGCGCCGCATGATCTCGTTCTGGGATTTTAGCTCGAGCATCTCCGTCACCCGCGAGAGCACATGCTCCAGCGTCGCCGGCAGGACCGGCTTGACCAGGAAATCATAGGCGCCCAATTTGATAGCCTTGACGGCGGTTTCGATCGTACCAAAAGCGGTCATGACGATAACTACCGTCTGCGGATTGAGTTTCTTGGACTGCCGCAGGAGTCCAATGCCGTCCATACCATCCATTTTCAGATCGGACAGGACGATGTCAGCCGGAGAGTCGTCCAGAACCGCCAGCGCCTCCTCGCCCGAGAAGACCGACCGACAATCATAACCCGCCCGTTGCAGCGTCTCGGTGGCGACCTCGTTTACGATCTTGTCATCGTCCACAATCAGAACCGAATACTTCATTTGCTTTGCTCCCTGCCGACGTTGTCCATCCTGGTAGGCAGTAGGATTCGAAAGAGGGATCCTCCTTCGGGGTGCTGTTCGGCGCAAATCTCTCCCCCGTGCGCCTTGATGATTTTCCAGGCAACTGCCAAGCCAAGGCCGTTTCCTCCGGGTCGCGTAGAATAAAAGGGCGAGAAAACCCGCTCCAGATCGTCGGGTTTGATTCCGGGTCCGTTGTCGGCGATCGCCGTCTCAATAACTGTTTCGCCGATATCCAGCACCAGGCGGTCAGAGTACTCCGTCAACGCTTCCAGCCGCGGCAACTGCGAAAACCGGATTTCAATCTCCCCTTTCTCCCCAAGAGCCTGCACGGCATTGTCAAGCACATTGAACAGCACCTGACGATAAAGCACACGATCGAGCATCACCTTTAGCGGTGGTTCTCCCCCGGCCCGGTCGGGGTTGACGGCAATCTCGATTGCCCCCAGCCGCTCGGAGTTATCCGCCTGAAACTGGGCTACCGCGGACTCCAGGAAATCCTCGTATGAAACCTCTGCCCTGCTGATTTCCTCGATGCGGCTGTAGGTCAGAAGGGTTTCAACGGTGCTATTAAGAGTTTCGACACTCCGCAGTATCTTGGCGGCCGTCTTCTTGCGGGGGTCGGAGTCTTCAAGATCGCGCTCCAGCAGTTCCGCGAAACCGGCAATGCCGTTGAGCGGATTGCGCACCTCGTGAGCAACCGTAGCGGCCATCTCGCCCAACGCCGCCAGGGTGTTGAGCCGGGCCAGCTCCTGCTCCATCTTCCTTATCTTGGTCAGATCCTGAAGGACTTCCACAGCGCCGGCTGCTCGCCCCTGGGTATCTCTCAGTACCGTCGTCGATACCGACAGATGACGCCTGCTGCCGTCCGGGTGTTTCACCGTCTTATCCACCGAGGTCACATCCCGTCCGGTTTCCGCCGCTCTCAGGGCATTGGCATGGACAGGTTCGCCGGGCAGCACCACTTCACGATACGGCCTGCCAAGCGGTTTGTGGCGAGGTATCCCGAGGATCTGCGACGCCGCCCGGTTGAAATGCGTGACACGGCCATTGCGGTCGATAGCGATCACTCCGGCCGATATCGAGTCCAGAATGCTGCTCAGGAACTCGTTGGCCGCCAGATTTCGTTCGCTCAGATCAACGAGCTTGCTGTTGGCGCTTGCCAGTCGGTCGTTCTGGGCGGAAAACTCGCTTTCCAGTTCGATGTATTTCCGTTGCAGGGAATTGATGACGCGGTTGAAAGAGGAGTAGGACTCGGCGAAACGGGAAATCTCGCCGTTCTCCTCAATCTCCTCAAAGACGGTCTTCTCTCTGTCGTCCATACCACATCCCACTTTCCTATACTGGGATAGAGCAGGCGAGCCTTTCTTTCAACAAAAAACTTTTCTCAGAAGTAGCTGAGGATCTCGTCGGCCACTCGTTCGATGGGGGCGACATGGTCACTGATGCCGGCTTCGATCACGGCCCGCGGCATGCCGTAGACGACGCAGGTCTGTTCGTTCTGGGCGATGACTATCCCGCCCCTGCTTTTGAGCTTGGACATCCCGGTGACACCGTTATTACCCATACCGGTCAGAATCACACCCATAGCGCCACGCCCATAGACATCCGTTACCGAATTCATGGTCACGTCGACACAGGGGTGATAGAGCGTATCCTTGGGGAACTCTGAGACAACGGCACTGATCCTGGCCCCGACCTTCCTGACTGTCATCTGCATGCCACCGGGCGCAATCAACACCTTGCCCGCCTCCAGGATATCTCCGTCCCGGGCTTCCCTGACGGTCACCCTCGACATGCCGTTCAGGCGGTCGGCCAGCGACTTGGTGAACTTGGCCGGCATATGCTGGGCAATGATCATTCCCACGGGCAGATTCCTGGGCAGGCGCGGCACTACTTCTTGCAGTGCCGGCGGTCCTCCGGTGGAAGAACCTACCGCGATTATGTCGATATGATGTTTCCGCTTGCTGAGAGGCCTGGCCACCGCGCGTGGAGTCGCTTGTGGCGGTTCCTCGCGACGCCCCGACCGAACGGACGGCTTGCCGGCCAGCCGCGAGAACTGTTGCGACCGATAGCGCGCCATGAGAACATTCTTGCGTCTCCCGATATCCTTTATCTTGGCCTGCAGCTCTTCCTTGATCTTGATGATGTCGAGGCTGACAAAGGAGAGCTGTTTGGGGATAAAGTCGACGGCGCCCATTTCCAGGGCGTCGAGAGTGGCACTGGCGCCATCGGTGGTGAGGGATGATACCATCATCACCGGCACCGGGTAGTCTTTCATAATCAGTCGGAGCGCCGTCAGGCCGTCCATGCGCGGCATCTCGATATCCATCGTTACCAGGTCAGGCTTGAGTCGCCTTACCTTTTCGACTCCTTCCTCGCCGTCACGAGCGGTACCCACAACCACGATACCGGGATCTTCCTCCAGCATCATGCTCAGGGCCTTACGCATGAATGCGGAGTCGTCCACGACAAGAACTCTGATCTGCTTTGCAGCGGATTTTATGACCACATCGGTTTCTCCGTCAATGGCCGGCATTCCGGGCCAAACTGAACAAACCCATCAGGTCTACGATCAGGCGGATACGCCCGTCACCCAGAATGGTCGCTCCGGCGATGCCGTCGGTGGAACCGAGGTAATCGCCCATAGATTTGATAACCACTTCTTCCTCACCCAGGAAACGATCAACCATGACCCCCAGCTTTTTCTCAGCCAGGCCAACCACCAGGATGTATGACTTCTTGCTCATGGCAAAGGCACCGGTTCCCGATTTCAGACCCTCGACCAAATTGATCAGGGGTATTATCTCGTCACGAAGGCGAAGAACGGGGTGCTGGTTGATATAGCCGATATCCGACTGCTCGGTCTTGACACCTTCATAGACCGACGAGAGCGGTAGTATGAATACTTCCTCGTCACATTCAACCAGCAGTCCCTGTATTATGGCCAGCGTCAACGGCAGTTTTATCATGATCGTGCTTCCGGTATCCTTGCGGGAATCGAGCTCGATCATACCGTTGAGCTTTTCGATGTTGGTTCGAACGACGTCCATCCCGACACCCCTGCCCGAGATGTCGGTAACGACCTTGGCGGTCGAAAATCCGGGCTCAAACACAAAGCGGAAAATCTCGCGCTCGGACATCCGGTCTATCCCCTCGCGGGTGGCAAGGCCGCGTTCCACCGCCTTGCCACGGATCAGTTCTGCGGGGAATCCCCGGCCGTCGTCATGGACTTTTATGACGATGTTGGACCCCTCCTGGCTGGCCTCGAGTTTGACCGTACCCGTGGGTGGTTTGCCCCTGGCAACGCGCTCGTCCGGCAGTTCCAGACCGTGATCACAGGAATTGCGGATAATGTGCATCAGGGGATCGCCGATCTCCTCGATGACCGACTTATCCAGTTCCGTGCTCTCGCCTGACATCTTAAGTTCGATCTGCTTCCCGGAATCGCGGGCAAGATCGCGTACCTGGCGCGGGAAGCGGCTGAAGACCTTACCGATCGGCAGCATGCGCATCTTCATGACGGCTGTCTGCAGTTCGCTGGTTATAAAGTTGACGGACTTGCCCGCGGCGCGAAGAGCGTCAAGCTCCCAGTCACCCTCATGATCGACATTGAGCCTGGTCACGCTCTGCATCAGGCTGTTGCGGCTGAGCACAAGCTCCCCGGTCATGTTCATCAAGGCGTCAAGGCGATTGACATCGACGCGGATAGTCTGATCAGCAGCCGACTTAACTTGCGACCCGCCCGTACTCGAGGCCGCTGACACATTGGCTTGGTCGGGTACGGGTAACGCCGATTCGCCCGCCGCCGCATCGGACTCAGTCGACTCCACCGTGTCGGCAGGCGCCGGTTCACCGTCATCGGAATCGGCTCCAGGCGCCTCGGAGAGATCGGACGTTTCGCCCCCACCGGACTCCACCGCCTGCAAGCGAGCCAGGATGTCGTCCAGGTTCGGCTGCTCAACGACCTTGTTACGAACGTTGTTCAAAAGCACCTTCAGCACATCGAGACCTTCCAGCAGGATGTCCATGATCTCCGGCGTCACGATCATCTCCGACTTGCGGAGTTTGTTCAGGATATCCTCCATCTTGTGCGACAAGGTTGTCACCAACTCAAAACCGAGGAAGCTGGAGGTGCCCTTGATAGTGTGCACAGCCCTGAATATCTCGTTGAGGAGATCCAGGTCACCCGGCGAGGATTCCAGTTTTACGAAATCGTTGTCCAGAGACTCGATCAGTTCGTCAGCTTCGATCAGGAAATCGCCGATGATTTCCTGCATTTCATCCATTTCAAGATCGGTGCTGCTGGTCACGGATTCTACTCGCTATGCATCACTGTTTCCCGGCGAACATGTCGTCAATTGCGGCCTGGTCGGTCTTCTTTTCAAACATATCGGCGTGGGGATCGTAGACACGCTCTTTTTTGGCGTCCGATTCTTCCTCGGAGTCAAGCTGCGACACTTCCCCCTGAAGAACGCCAGAAATGCGCTTCAGTTTGGTCTCGATGTTTTCCAGAAGGGCTGCGGCATGGTTCATTTGCTGGGCGGTTATGTCCTGAAACTGAAGGGCGTCCATTATGGACAGGGCGTCGGCGCAGGTAGTATCGGCCTTCTCAATCAGGCTGTCAACCAGGGGAGTTATCTCGTCCGGGTGGTTCTGGACGGCGTGATCCCTGATGCGCTTTAGCCCTGCGATTCCTTCCTCTTCACGCTCGATGATCTTCTCCACCTTATCCAGCATTCGCTGCGTGGCGGCTTCGGTCTGTTCACTTATCTTGTCAAGTTGCTCGGTCGCAATGGGGACCTGCTCTTTGGATTCATCGAGGGGGTTGTTCAACTCCCTGAACTTCTTTACGATATCGTTTATGGACTCAGCCAGCAGGGAGATTTCCTCTTGGATCTTCTTGTGCAAAGCATCTGGATTCGACATATCTAACTCCTAAGGTTTCAAGTCGCCTCAACCGGCCAGGACTTGTTCAATCTTATCTTTCAGGGTTTCCGGTGTGAACGGCTTCACGATATAGTTGTTCACGCCGACCTTCAACGCCTCAACGATATCATCTTTCACCGAGCGCGTCGTCACCATCAGTATCGGGAGTTTCTTATAATCATCCATGGAACGAAGGGTGGCGACGAACGTCAGGCCATCCATCTCGGGCATATTCCAGTCGGTAATGACCAAGTTGAATTTCTCGACCTTCATCTTGGCCAGAGCGTCCTTGCCGTCGCTGGCTTCCATGACGTCTTCGAATCCTGCCCGTTTCAGGGTGTTTACGATGATTCGCCGCATGGTCGGGCTGTCATCAACAGCGAGTATTTTCAAGTTAGCCACGCTGCCTCCTCGAACTATGTTGTTACTTCATCTTTTACCAGGTATTTCGAGACCTCGTTCAGCAGCAGTGAGGATTTAAACGGCTTAACCAGGTATGAATTGGCACCGACCTCCATTCCCCTGACACGATCATCTTCGCGGTCCACGGAAGAGAGGATGATTATCGGCGTCCGGCGATGTTTCTCATTCTCGCGCAGAGCCAGGATCAATCCATACCCGTCCAGATTGGGCATATTGAGGTCCGTGATGACGAGGTCGACGTTCTGCGACATAGTGGATATCTTCTCGATGGCGTCCATTCCATCGCACGCGCTGACTACCAGAAAGCCGCTGTTCTTCAATGAGAAGGAGACGAACTTGACCACCGTTGGAGAATCATCTACGACCATTATTATCTGTGGCATAGGATCATTTCCTGCATTTACAGGTTTGCCGTTATTCCTTCACTGTCATGGGCTTGATCTTGCTCAAAAGGTCGAGCGCCCGTGTAGCCCCGCAGGACGTGTCCGTTGATGTGGCTCCTGTTGTGGACACCGAAGCGGCGCCGGTTGCACGGGCTCTTCCCGTCGCACCGGCTGCGACCGCCTCCTTCTGATAGACTAACGCGTTCTTCAGATACACCAACTTGAACGCTTTCGAAATCCCGTGCAGCGTCTCCGCATGACCGACGTAGAAGTAACCACCGGGCCGCAGGGCATTGTAGAACCCGCGGACTAGCTGGATCTTCACTTCATCGGAGAAATATATCATGACGTTGCGACAGAATATCACATCGCAGTTCGAGTTCAGCGATATCTGGCGCGGTTCGTTCAGGTTAACGTGGGAGAACTTCACCAGCGCTTTCACCTCCGGCTTAACGCGATAAACATCTCCGGCCTTGGCAAAATACCGCTCCAGGATGTCGGGCTTGACGTTGCGAAGCGTGATACCGCTGTATTCAGCCGCACGGGCTTTACTGAGCACTTCTTCAGAGATATCGTTGGCGATGATTTCCACGCGCCAGCCACTCAGGAAACCGAGCTTGTCCAGAATCATTATGGCCAGCGTGTATGGTTCCTCACCGGTGGAACACCCGGCGGACCATATCTTCAGTGTCTTTGTTCCCCGGTCGTTCATCTTCTCTTTCACCAGAAGCGGCAGGACCTCATCCGAGAACGACAGCAGCTGCGGCTCATTCCTGAAGAAGCTCGTTTCGTTGGTGGTTATGAGAACCATCAACTCCTTGAACTCTCTCAGTGAGGTATCGTACTTAACGTGATAAAAATAGTCGCGGTAAGTTTTAATACCCAGCTCCACCATTCTCTTGACCAACCTGTTCTTAAGCAGGTAGACCCGGTTTTCCGCAAAGAAGATGCCGCTCTTCTCATGGATGAAATCCCTCATCATGGAGAATTCTTCCTGCGTCATTTCCGGTTCTTCTACTGCTGTTGTCAGCATATTGGGCCCCTTTTAATTTCATTCGCAGACTGACAGTGCTCGCCCCCGTGCTCAGCTTTCGAAATTTGTCGCCGATTCGCTGCCTGTTGTTCCTTCGTTGAACGCAAGGAGTCCCGTTCCACCGCCGCCGGCATCTCAGGGGACTTCTGCTGAGAGCAGAGAATCCGGCTGACGGCGGCGGTGATTTCATCCAGATCAAACGGCTTGACGACATAGTCGCTGGCCCTGCTTCGCATGGCGGCGATCACCGACTCGAAAGCAGGTGTTGACGCCATTACAATCACACCCATATCCCCATAGGATTCCGACAGCCTCGCGATGAGATTCCTCCCGGCTATCCGTTCGTCGAGCAGGAGAAGACGGTAATCGGCCGCGACCAGCCTGTCTAGAATTCCCGCCTCATCCTGGACAACGTCGACCGCGTAACCCAACCGGACAAGGAAATCCGCCAGGTGTTCGCGAACACCCTCCTCCTTCTCAGCCACCAGAATCCGTTGCGTCGATATATGAGCCATGATTCGCCATTAGTCTTTCTCTTTGGTCAGGTGCGATTCGACCGTTTTGAAAAGCTCATTGATGTTGAATGGTTTGGTCACATAGTCGGCCACTTTGCTTCGCAGCGCCGCCACCGCGGATTCAACCGAGGGGTAGCCTGTCATGATGACTACCGGCATGTCCGGGTAAGACTCCCTGACGAGCGTGGTTAGAGCCATGCCATCCATCTCCGGCATCCGCAGGTCGGTCAGCACCAGGTCAACCTTCTTTGCCCGCAGGATTTCCAGCGCTTTCTCCCCATTTTCAGCGACTGTGATCTGCCACCCCTGACCGTTGAAGAAGTCATACAGCAGATCACGGATCAGCAGTTCGTCGTCCACCACCAAGATGGATGGGGTTTCCATCACCGGATCTCCTCCAGATCCGACACCGCCTTGACCACGGCCTCGGCTAGATCCTTGTTCTTGTCCTGGCGCAACTGATTCAACCTCGGGATGGCCTCCGTGCTGCCCATCTGGGCCAGCGCCTTGGTGGCGGCAATTTTGATGACGTCTTGTTCATCGTCGAGATACGGCAAAATGTACTCGGCATATTGTTCGTTTCCCAGCTCACCGATGGTGTTGATCGCGTGATACCGGACCCAGACATCTTCATCGTCGAGCAGGAACCTGATATCGGCGACCGCTTGTTCGCCCCTGATAGCAATCAGCGCCGATACCGCCGCTTTACGGACGGCGGTGGACTCGTCGCTAAGGGACAGAATCAGCGGTTGCACGTTGTCCACCTGCTCTATCCGACCCAGGGAGATGATGGCCAGCTTTCGCAGCGACGCGTCAGGATGGTTGATCGCATTCAGCAGCGGCCCAACAACCTCAGGGTCGCCGATCTTCCCAAGGGCGGAGACGGCAAGGCGTTGTCTTTCGATATCATCGCAGTTGAGATCAGCGCTGAACTTCTCCACGACCGTGGGACTGCCGACAACAATCAAGGCGCCCAGGGCAGAGTCGCGAACATCGGGATACTTGTCGTCCAGGCCCTTAAACAGGAAGTCGATCTCGTCCTCGGCAACCAGCCAGCCCAGCGACGCATAGGCGGTTGCGCGAACATGCCCAACTGCATCCGCGGCGAGTTTTTTCAAGACCTCGATGGCCCCGGGCCAGCCGGAGACTCCCAACACCTGGGCTATTTTCCGCCTGACCTCAGGTTCCTGGTCGCGGGCAAACGGCAGCAGTCTGCGAACCATCTCTTCGTCGACGGACTGCTGGAGCGTTTCCAGAAAGATAAGCTTGGCAGCGGTCGACGCGGCAGGGAGCTTTTGCAGGATCAGCTTTGTGGCCGAAGCTCCGGCTTGCTCAAGGATTTCCGAGATCCGCTTCTGATCTTCCTCATCCACGGAATCCACCACATCCAGCAGTGACTCGACGATATCACTTCCATACCAGTGGTTCAACCGACCCAGAGTGAACTCGGTGAGCTTCCTGTTGCGGTTTCTGATCCCGTCAAACAGGAAACTGGCATACTTATCGAGCGGCAAGTCGTGATCCAGTTCGCCATTGTTGGCCAGACTGATGTTGACGATGGCCATAAGAGCCGTCTCGCCGATGCAGTCGTCTTTGCTGTCAAGAAAAGGCAGCAGTTTCGGAACCGAGACCTTCTGTCCGATGTGCCCGATAGCTTCCAGTACCGCGTACAGGATCATCGGATCATCGGTATCCAGCATGCCGTACAGCGTTTCCAGGGTGGACGGGTCACCTATCTTGCCGAGCGCCTCCACCGCCTGAATGCGGGCATCCTCCACCCGTTCAACGGCCACCATCAGAGCCTTGACGGCCTTGTTGGAACCGATCTCACCCAGAGCCTCTGCTGCGGAACAGGCGACATTCCCGTTTTCATCCCACAGCTTTTCACATAACGGCTCCACGGCCCTCGGGTCTCTGATCAGCCCCAGCACGTCGACTATGAACTTGCGAATGTCGTAGTCGTCGTTGTCAATGTCCTCGATCAGAGGCTCAACCGCGTCGCCGCCGATCTTTACCAGGATCTCGGCAGCCAGATTGCGGGTGCCGATGTCCCCATGGCCCAGGAAGCGGATCAGCAGCCGGGAAGCTATGTCTCCCTGCATCTGGGTGAGCAGGTTGGCGGCCAGTTCCCGGATTCCGAGATCGGGATCCTCCATGGCCATAACCAGGCCCGCCACCGCCTCATCCTCATTGTAGGTGCCCAGTTCCCGGACGGCTTCCTCACGTTCATAGAAATCGGGGGACTGCAAAAGCGAAAGGAGTTCCCCGATCCTGTCAATAACAGTACGCATACAAAACCCCTTTGATAAGTGCCCCGGCCACCCTCAGTTCGTTACCACCGGGTGGTATGAGTTAAGGGCTTCCTTCTCAGTAGGAAAAATCTCGAAGATGTTCGTCAATTGCGTGATGTCGAATATCTCCTGGACATAGCTGGCCAGGTCTGAGAGAGTCAAACGGCCCTTGTGCAACCTGGTTTCCTTCATGATCGAAACCATCGATCCCAGCCCGGAACTGTTTATGAACTCCACCCGGGACAGGTTCAGATGGATCGACGTCTTTTCCTGATCGAACAGGCTTTTCACTCGTTCCTTCAGGGCGGTCCCGCTGGACAGATCCAGCCTTCCGTCAAGGTCCACAATCGCCACCCCGTCGCGTTCTCTCATGGACATATCCATAGCAACCTCCGCAGCATATTACATCACTTGTTCAGTTAGTTATCGTCTTGTCTTTCCAGCCTGATTGATACCTTCAGGCCTCCTTTTTCGTCCTCGACAAATCTCACATCCGTGGCACAGTAACGCATCAGATCGACACCGCGGCCACCTTCGGAAAGCAGGCTGGAGGGACGCTTCTGCTTCACCTTGTCCTCCCCCCCGCGGCCCTGGTCAATAACATCGGCACAAAGCACCTTATGGTTAATGTTGATCAGGACTTTTATCTCCTTGTTCGGCCGACAGCGGTTTCCGTGGAGAAGGGCATTGGTAAAAGCCTCCGATACGGCCAGCATGAAGTCGCGCGTGTCCCGGTCACATACGCCGTGCTCATACAGCAGCACCTGCAGGTTTTCCAGCATGGGCTCCTCGGAGTCCAGGACCGAGGGGTATATCAACTCATAGACGGCCATCGTCAATCCACCTTGACCTGCAGAATCGTGAAATCGTCGTGCGTATCTTCGCCGGCGCCTTCCGTGAAATGGTCGACCCATTCCTTGACTTTCAGGCAGAACTCCTTGGGCGCCAACCCGAGTTCCGCCGAAAAGACCTGTTCGGCTCGTTCACGGCCGAACATGTTGTTGTCCGAGTCGTGGGCCTCGGTGAGACCGTCGGTGAAAAGGAACAGCCGATCGCCGCTGTTGAGCTTCCGCTCCCCCTGCTTGAACTCAAACCCTGCAAATTGCCCCACAATGGAGCCGCCCTCCGTCAATTCCTGGATTGTTCTATCTACACTGTCCCACAGCAGACCGGGCATGTGCCCGGCATTGCAGTAGCTCAGGGTTCTTTTCTCAAGATCGAAGGCGCAGAACCAGAGCGTTATGAACATCTCCCGGTCCTTGATAATCTCGGTAGCCATAAGGTCGTTGACGGAACCGGCAAGCTGCGACACACTGATGTCAGGATTGATCTTTATGAGCGATTTGATGATCCCGGCGGCCGCAGACATAACCAGGGCGGCAGGCACACCCTTGTTGGAAACGTCGCCAATCACTACCAGGAATCTGGATTCGCTGATCTTGACGACATCGTAAAAGTCACCCCCGACCTCCCGGGCAGGGTAGTAGGCTACGCCCACGTCGGCTCCGGCAATGCTGTCGATATCCTGGGGCAGAATCGTGGATTGAATCTGCTTGGCTATCGCCATTTCCTGATCCATCTTCTGCTTGTCCAGCTTCTCTTTCATGAGAATGGAGTTGTCAATGGCTACAGCCACAAAACTCAGCAGCATCTCCAGGATTTCCTTGTCCCGGTCACTGTAGTTTTCGCTTCCGGATTTGTTAACGATCAACATAACGCCAAGGCATTTCTCCGAGGTCTGAATAGGAACGCAAATGATGGAATCGATGAGAAGGCCGCTGCTGTCCTTCATACTCAATTCGTTAAGGATGATGGTTTCGCGAATTCGGAAGCAGTACGTCGGCAAGTCCTTGTTGTCGAGATACATCAGCGACCGGGCGAACTCCTCGCTGACGCCCCAGGATATTTCGACCTTGAGGTCGTCGTCTTCCTCGAGCATGATGAGCCCTACCTCGCCGTTGACCAGCCTGATGGCCATATCCATTACCACCGACAGAACGGCGTTGATCTCGTGGATCGAGGTAATCACGGCTCCCATGGTGGCCAGGTCGCGTAATTCCGCCCTGGTGGCCTCAAGACGCAGTTCTAACTCGTTCAGCTTCTCCTGCTGTTCAATTGATGAAACCATATACTGACTATGTCGGACAGAAGCGGGAATCAGTTAGCTACGCCAACGAGCCCGTTAGAAAGCCCGCAAGCGTAACGCTACCGATTACTTCCTGCTGAACTTGAGGCGGAAGGGAACTCCCTCAAACCCGTACTGCGCACGAATCTGGTTGCTCAGAAAGCCAATGTACGACTTGTCGATAAGCTTGGGATGGTTCACGAAGAACACGAAGGTCGGCGGGGCAACCTCGCTCTGGGTAACGTAGTTGAGCTTGATGTGCTTTCCCTGCCGCGCCGGGGGATGCTTCCGTTTCACGACCCGCTGCAGGAAGTCGTTCAACTCCGAGGTGGGAATGCGCTTGTTGGTCTCGGCAAACACCTTGTCCACAAGTGACATCACTTTGGCCACTCGCTGTCCGGTGAGCGCCGAGACATAGATCACGGGCAGAAAGGCGTAGCCGGCGAGGATATCTTTGATCTGCCGCGTGAAGCGATCAGCGGTGTTGGTATCTTTTTCAATCAGGTCCCACTTGTTCACGGCCACAACCGCCGCCCGCCGCTTTTCAAGAACCCGCTCCAGTATTCTCTGATCCTGGGCGGTGACACTGCTGGTGGCGTCGATCAGCACAACCGCCACATCACAGTCCTCGATTGCCCTCCCTGCGCGCAGATTGGTGTAGAACTCGATGTTCTCGTGCACTTTATACCGCCTCCGCAGCCCGGCCGTGTCAACCAGGATGTAGCGCCGACCATTGATCGCAAGCAGCGTGTCGACCGCATCCCGCGTCGTGCCCGCCTGGGGCGTCACCACCAACCGGTCCTCGCCCGCAAGACAGTTTATGAAGGACGATTTGCCCACATTGGGCCGCCCTACCAGGGCCACCCTGACAAGCCCCTCCTCCTTTGCAGGCAATACTTCCTGAGCCGGCAGTTTCGATACTACGAGATCGAGCAGATCGCCGATCCCCAGGCCCCGCGTGACGGAGATCGGGACGGCGTCACCCAACCCGAGTTTCTGAAATTCGTGGACCTCATTCTCAAGCTCCTCGGTGTCGGCCTTGTTGGCCACGAGGATGCACTCGCGTACTGAACGGTGCAGACGGCGGGCGATCTTCCGGTCGGACGGATCACGCCCGACGTGCGTGTCCACCAGAAAGAGCACCAGGTCGGCCTCACTGACGGCGAACTCGGTCTGGTCGTAGATGAGCTGGTCCATTAAGTCGACGGATTCGGTGATAATACCCCCGGTGTCGACCAGGCGAAAACTGACTCCCTGCCAATCACAGACGGCGTAATTGCGGTCGCGCGTGACTCCCGGCTCTTTGGCCACCACGGCCAGCCTCTTCTGAAGAAACCGGTTGAACAACGACGACTTGCCGACATTGGGGCGACCGATTATGGCCACGGTAGGTATTCTCATTAGAACACCTCCCGGATGGTCCGTGCCAGGTTGTAACTGCCGACCGCCACCGGCTTGCCGAGGTTCGCCTTGAACTCCATGAGCGACATGTCGTCCAGAAAGAGATCGTCGCCATTGAGGCAGTTGGGTGGCAACACGAGCTTGTCGAACCCTGCCCGCTGGCTCTTTACGCCACGCAGCACGTCTTGTCCCGTCAGCAGCCCGCTGACGGTAACCGAATCTCCCCAGAAGCGGTTCTCCACCACCAGCAGGGATATCCGCAAACCGCACGCTTGCCGCAAGAACGGAACTACAAATCGGTTGAGGAACGGACAGGCCGACCGCCCGGTTACCATGAGCACCCGTTTTTTCGATTTGATTCGTTTCAGCGACGCCCGCCGTCGGTTGAAGACCGTGAGAACCTCCCGAACCATGCCCACCCCGTTCTCGAACTGGGCCATCTCCTCGTATGAACAGCGGTAGGGAAAACGCCGCCCTGCCAAAACATAGAACTCATCTGCCGCCCAGACAAAGCGGCTCCCCAACCATGACTGCAACGCCCGCTGGCGGCTCTCCACGAGACGGATAATCCTCACCGCTTCCTCGGCGCTATGCAAACGCAGCCGCGGCAGACGGTCACGGTACTTAGTCAGCCCGACCGGCACCACCGCCAGAGTCGCCACGCCCGGATACAGCAACACCAGGTCATCGATAGTTCTCTCGAGTTGCTTGCCGTCGTTGATTCCCGGACAAACGACAACCTGGGTGTGCAACCTTATACCGTTGTCTACCAGGTGGCGAAGACGAGGAAGAATGGGCGATAGTTTCGCCTTGCGCAACATTCGCCGACGCAAACGGTCATCGGTAGTGTGCACCGATATATACAGGGGCGAGAGCCGCTGCTCGATAATGCGGGCCATCTCCCGGTCGGTGACGTTGGAGAGCGTGATGAAGTTGCCGTGCGTGAAGGACAGGCGGTAGTCCTCGTCTCTCACGTACAGCGCCCGCCGCATGCCCCGGGGCTGCTGCCGCACGAAACAGAAAATGCAATTGCAATCGCAAACCTTGATCCGGTCGTCGTCAAAACGAAGACCTAAGGCGCCGGGGTACAGGTTGTCGAACCTGAACTCATGTTCGCTGCCTTTTTTGTCGGCGAACCTGATACGAAGCCGCTTGTCTGCTGTGCGAAACTGGTAGTCCAGCGTGTCAAGCACCGGTCGGCCATTAATGGCCACGATCGAGTACCCCGGCTGGATGTTGCCATACAGAGGCGAGGTGGGATCGACGTCGCGTACTTTCATACCACATGCGCCCATTAGAAAAAGCGGGCGATGGGGCTCGAACCCACGACGTCCAGCTTGGGAAGCTGACATTCTACCACTGAATTACGCCCGCTGACTGAACTCTTTTGCTTCAATTTAACAATGCCCCGGGCATTTGTCAACCGGCGACTCGGATTTCGCAGGTCGGCGGCCTGTTATTCCTCGAGCACACCGCCGGCTTCATCGCGCTTGCGGCCGGTGATTCGCACCACTATTATGGATACCTCGTAAAGCAGGTAGACCGGCCCGGCCAGAAGGACCTGCGTGAAAACGTCCGGCGGCGTTATGATGGCTCCCGCTATGAGAATAATAATGATCGCGTATCTCCGCCCCCTGGCCAGGAAGGGAGCCGTAATGAGACCCATCCGCCCCAATAGGTAAGCCACCACCGGCAACTCGAAACCCACGCCGAAAGCCACCAGCAGTAACCCGGCGAAACTGATATAACTGTTGACCGTGACAATCGGGTTCAGGAGCCCCTCCGAAAAGCCAATCAGGAAATCGAGCGCCAGCGGCAAAACCACGTAGTAACAGAAACCGGCCCCGATCACAAAGAGAACCGTGGAGGTCATCACCAACGGAAGAGCCGCCGCTTTCTCGCGGTGATAAAGCCCGGGCGACACAAAAGCCCAGAACTGGTAGAACACTATCGGCACCGCCAGAACCACTCCCGTGATGAGCGACACCTTGAGATAGGCGTAGAACGAGCCGGTGACCTCGGTGAAATGCAGCTCGATATCCCCCAACGGGCGGACGAGGAAATCAAAAAGCTGATCCCTGAAATAGAAAGATGCCCCGGCCATCACCACCACCGCCAGCACCGACTTGACCAACCGCCAGCGAAGTTCCTCCAGGTGGTCAAGAAACGGCATCCCGGAACCGGTCGATGTGTCGTCACTGCTTTCGTAGGTCTGGTCGCCTTGATTGGTCATAACGAGGCAAATCTGCCCCCGGAACGCTAAAAAGTCAAGCGGCACGGCTCCCGTTTTCTTGACTAAACACGGTAACTCCTGACAAAAGCCAAAAATCAGTAAGGACAGGGCTGTGGTGTAGGGCCGTCCACGAACATATAGTCTACAAGATAAACCAGGTCGCTAATGTCAATAAGCGGCTCCCCGTCGCCGTTGATGTCCGCCTCGGGCATACATGGCGGCCACGGTCCACTCACGAACATGTAGTCTACCATGTATACGAGATCGGTAATATCGACCCGTTCGCCGCCCAGTCCGTCAACGTTCCCGCGAAGCCCGATGCAGCAAACACTGTCGACGGACACACCGTGCTCATGCCAGATATCGACCATTTCCCAGCCGTCACCCAGGGGGGGTGAATAACCCACATAGTCAAACCAAGCGTCCCAGAATTCGTGGAGGTTGTCAGGGTGGTGGCCGTTGACGGTTCGCTCCACCAAAGCGATCAGAATCGTGTCGATGCCGTCGCGCAGAACGTCCCCCGTGTCGTCAGGTGTATGCGGAAGCGTCTTATCACCCCAATCAACCCGCCCACTGTAGTCGTCATCGTGTATATCGTATATATCCCACAGTGCACCTGCAGCTGCACCTTCGTTGGAAAAGCCAAGAGCGTTTGCGCTGCCGTCGGTTAAGGAGTATGTCGGGCCTGCTCTACCATACTCTCCATTCTCAATATCTCTCCATGACGTATCATATAGGTTATTCGTTGTGTTGCATTGTACTGCGTCGTCGCGGACAATCGCCGACCAGAAATGGGCAAACCCTTCCATGGCAGCCGTTTCTGGGTTGTAGACGCCCCAGAAAACATGGGAACCAGGATAGCCTGTCATATCATCACAAAAGCCCAGTGAGAATTCAATCTTGTGACCGTATTCGTGAAGAATGACATCCCTATCCCATGTATCCGGCCACCAGTTCAAATAATCGATCGAGTCATTAATAAGAATATAGTCGCCCTCGGGAAAGTAGTAGGTCGATCCCGTATCAGCCTTCACCACTACCTCTACCTGGGGAATGTCCTCCGAGCGGAGGGATTTCCACTTACGGTAGCTGTCCAGCACAGCGTCCGCTACAAAGAAGGGCCCGCTGTCGTCCAGCGCAGCAATGATTGTCGTATCATAGATACCACCGGGGAAATCATCGTGATGCGGTGTCTGGATTCGATGTATATCGCCATCGTGCGCCACCGTAACATAAGCCGCGTCGTTTTCTGCATAGATGCGAAAGAAAACGTCCTGCTCCGCCCAAATATCATCGTTTGAGACAGGACCCAGATCGAAAAAACCACTCTCCGTCGTAATGTATGTGTCAAGTAGATCGTCGGAATCGGGCCAGTTATCCTCATCCCACATTTCAATCGTGACGTCACGCATAGGCATGGGATTAGTGTCCGGAGGCACCGGATCGAGGTAGTACAGATGACCTGTGAATTGCAGTGAGTCCCAGCTTCCGACCTCAAAACAATGCGGGCCATCCCAGGATGGGATGAAGCTTGGGCACGGGGACAGGCAAGACCACTTCCAGACCCCACTCGGGGGATAGAAAGCCGAATCCAGACAAATCGTCTTACCATAACTGCCGGGATCCAGGGGACCTATTTCGATGGTAAAAGCCGTGTTGTCGAAGCCGATTGGTAATCCGCTGCCGATAGTCACGTGGTAAAGCCCGAAGCCCACAGTATCGGCTCCCGTGCCTGTCACGCCCGCATAGTTGACCACCTGATTCTCGAACATGTATGGATAAGTGATTGTGCCAGTGAAGCCCCCCTCTGTCGTGTTCCATTCAGCGCCGTCAGGTGAGTAAATCTTGAATCCGTTCATCATGCCGCTGATTGTGCAGTTGGTGTTGTTTTCAACGCCGAGGACAAAGGTGACGACTTGGTAGATAGGCAGTTTACCTGAAGATGA
>Ga0114922_10000021_pt1 | contig 142019 bp, 134 predicted proteins | sample AartaG_FD_100975 | JGI IMG/M metagenome (GOLD analysis project Ga0114922, IMG submission 100975) | Deep subsurface microbial communities from Aarhus Bay to uncover new lineages of life (NeLLi) - Aarhus_00045 metaG | ecosystem: Environmental > Aquatic > Marine > Oceanic > Sediment | place...
AAACAAGGATGGAACCTGTTTGGTGCACCAAGTGCAATAGAACTAAATAAGTTTGATAATAGCTGTGTAGATTATATACTAAAATATAATACAGATACAGATACAAAACTAGGATGGCAACACCATATAGCAAATGGAGAATACTATAACTATGAAGGAACAGAAATATCATCTTTAAAAGAGGGAGATGGATTTTGGGCTATGGCTAGTGGTGATTGTACAATACAGATCAATGATTTAGATTTTGCACCTATACTTGAGGGAACTCCCACAATAATAACTGAGCAATTACAAATAGAAGAGAATACTAAGTTTATAGGATATTTAACATCAACATCTACAAATGTAACATATAGTATTACTGATGGTGATGATTTATCACTTTTTAAGATTGATGCTCAAACTGGAAAGTTAGAACTAAATGATATATCAAACTATGAAACTCCTATAGATTTTGGTGCTAATAACCAATACAATATTATAGCATCTGTAACAGATAAAACAAATAGTGCATTAACATCAAACAAAGAGATTGTTATAAATGTAACTAATAAAGATGATAGTTTTAGGTTTTTATCTGAGGGTGTTTTTAATCTTAAAGGATTGATATACAGGATGTTTTATTATACACCAACTTTTATAGATGCTTCAGGTGATGTGACTTTAGAGGTTACTATTACAGGTTTTGATGGTGAGGATTATTCTTCGTCAGCAACTATAACTGATAATGTAATAAAAGTTTATACTGGTAATGGTGGTAACTATTACTTAAAAATAAAAGCGACAGATAGTACTGGAAATAGTTCAATACAAGAATTCCCTTTTTATATACAAGATGATTATAATACTGTAGTTACTGATGCACAAGCTGGAGAAGTGGCAGATTTAGAGGTTCAACATAATAAATTAAAAAGTTTACCTTTTAATATGACTGTAACTTTGACAGGTGTTTATGCTACATATGAAATAGTACAAAACCCATCTAATGGTACTATAGAACAATACCCTGATGGTACATGGTGGTATCTTCCAAATTATAACTATACTGGATCTGATAGTTTTACTTATAGAATTGCTTCAGTAGGTAAAGATAATAATGGAAATGAGATACTTTCAAATGCAAATGAACAAACAGTAACATTAACTGTACTACCAAAGGCACAATAATGATAAAGAATATTTTTAAGCTACTAATAGCTTTAACACTAACAAATAGTTCACTTTTAGCACAAGATTTAAGTTTAGTATCTGGTTACCAATTAAAAGGTGCTATTGATAATATTGACCCAACAAAGTTTAATAATAGCTGTGCAAAATATATTTTTAAATATGATAATGCAACACAAAGTTGGAAAGCACATATCTCTGATGGTGAAGATTATGGATATTCGGGTGAAACAATAGATCTTCTAAAAAGAAATGAAGGTTTTTGGGTGATGGGTGATGCCCCTTGTGATGTAAAAGTAAATGATAAGCAAGATACAATTTTACCCACAGGTACACCATATATGATAACTAGTGATAAACTTGATATTGTAGAGAATGAAAAAGATATTATATTTATTCTAGCAAAAGGCTCAAGTAATTACACTTATCGTATATCAGGGGGAAGTGAGCATCGATTTTTTACTGTAGGTAGCCAAAATGGTTTATTATCATTTAAAGAGAAGCCAGACTTTGAAAATCCACTTGATTCTGATACAAATAATATTTATAGAGTTGATATAGAAGTAAGCGATGGTACTTTAAGTTCACAAAAAAGTTTTTTTATAACAGTAATTGATGATACAAATGATGTTTTTAAAATAGTTTCTGAACCGTTACTTTACAACTATAATACTAAACTATATGTTTATGAAATAAAGACATTAAATGCAAGTGGTACAGTAACTTGTTTTGATGGGACAATGACTTATCCATATTTAAATGATGATAATCCAGGTGAAATAAGAGATATAGATATAGGTTCAGGTACATTAAGTGTAAAAATTAGAGATGCAAATCATTATAGTTATAGTAGTGGTAAAGTTGCTGTAAGTATTTCATGTAAAGATGAGAGTAACACTATATTAACACAAACTTTTGATGTAGAGATCACAACAGATATCTTAGCACCAACAGTTGATGATATTTCAGTAGAAGTAAGAAGTAATGAACAGTTAAGTATCCCTTTAAGTGGTTCATTTGATGGAAATAGTGATATGCCAATAAATTATATTATTGAAACACAAGCTACTAATGGAACAATTTTCCAAAAAGATGATAACGCATGGTGGTATAGATCAAACTACAATTATATAGGGGCAGATAGTTTTACATATAAAGGTTCAGTTATCCCTATTACTGATGAATATTCTAATTTTTCTTCTATAAAAACAGTTACAATAGATGTTTTAAATTCAAATAGAAGACCAGAGATAGAGGATCAAAATTTAACTATAAATGAAGAGCAAGAGCTAACTATAAAGCTAAGTGCATATGATTATGAGCAAGATCTTTTAGCTTTTAGTGTAGTAAATGATAGTGTAAAAAATGGTACTCTTACAAAAGTAGATAATACAACATATAAATATCTAGCAAATAAAGATTTTGCAGGGAGTGAAGCTATTGTTTATACTGTAAATGATGGAACTTCAACTTCACATGAGGCAAAACTAAATATAACTGTGGCAAATGTAAATGATAAACCAGTTATAAAAACAGTATCTCATATAATATCTCCAAAATATGTACTTGAAGATACAAGTTTATTACTTGATACACAAAGTTTACTTATAAGACAAAGTAGAGATGTCTTTGATGTAGAGGGGGATGATTTAACATTTATAGTTGTATCTGAACCAAAAAATGGTACATTGAAAATGTATGAAACAGGTGGTTATGTATATATACCAAGTAGAGGATATAGCGGAGCTGATTCTTTTAGTTATAAAGCATACGATGGTGTTGATTATTCTGATATAGCAACAGTAAATATTGAGATAGAAGCAATAGAAAATAGAGCTTTCAGACAAATACCAGCTACTGGCAGTACATATAGTTTAAACTCTTTAGATGATGGAGCAGTTCAAAGAGGGACTCCTAAAGACCTAGTGAGAGATGATGCTGGTTTTGTAGTAGATAATGTTACAAAACTTATGTGGATGGATAATGGTGAAAATCTTGCAGATAGTGAAACATTACATCCTCAAACATATGGAGCTACAGAAGATAATATTTTACCAGATAGTATAAAGTTTGATATAAAAAAAGTATCTTACACAGAAGCAGACTCATTCTGTCAATCACTATCTTTAGGTGGATTTAATGACTGGAGAATACCAAAAAGACTAGAGGTAGCAACGCTAAGAGACTATGGAAAAGAGAGAGATCAAGCTATCTATAACTCTATAATTGGTACACCAACGTGGAAAAGTGGTACGCCGGCATTACCTGCTAATTCATTTAAATATGCAACTCGTCCTATTTTAAAAATGATGGGAATTATCCCTATATATGAAGATAGGTCATTTTATATTGATGCACCTGATAAAGATGGAAGTAGAGAAGTTTTAGAGTATGAAGGTTCAGAATCTTTAGGAATATATGGGATGACTTTTGATGGTGATTTAGTTCATGCTGATACACATGGATTTATGTGTGTAAGGGGTTCATATACTACTGATCCTGTATTATATGAAAATAAAGAAGATGGAGTAGTTTTAGATACAACTACAAGTCAAATGTGGCACAATAGTTTAGATATAACATCAGGTACTCCTGAATATACTACTTCTACGCTTGAAGAGTTATCTAAAACTTGGGCTATACCTTTTGTTGGTAACTTAGATGAGGTTATTGATCATTGTAGTGTTAGTACTGTTGGTGGTTTTAATGATTGGGTTTTACCAAATATAAATGAGATGAAAAGTTTAGATTCTGATATGAAATTTAATTCTACATTACTATATGCAAGTAAGCCAGGGGCTAGTTTAGATATGAATAAATATTTTGCAGCAACGAAACTGCATCATTCTTTATCATATACAAGTACTTTAAATAAAGATCAAATAGCTAAATATGACCCATATAAATATATATCTTATGATAACAACGAAACATTTGTTTCTGGAACATACTTACCATTTTTTCTGGATGAAAAGTATTCTGGAATATTTAATAATGCTGAGATAGGTGATGATATTATTCTTAATGGCGTAAACTACAATCTTTGTTTACCTTTTAGGGATACTACTGCTGTTGGTGCAATTGGTATTTATGAAGGTTCACAAGAGAAGGCTGAATGTTTAGAGGCTTATTCAAAAGGGTGTTTATTTGATGGTTCTTTACAGTCTGAATGTAAAATACAACCTGCAATAAATTTTAACCAAGCACAATATAGTTCAAAAACTTTACAACTTGGAGACAAATATGGATGGAGCTACCCAAATAAAATAACAAGATGTGTAAGAAAAGCATCAACTATTGATGTTACAACATTTTTTGAAAAAATTGATCAAAAAGAATTAAATGTAGCTCCTATATCAACAGAGTTTACTTCTAATGAGGCTGAAAATAGTTTTACAAATGCACTTACAGGAAAAACTGATATTAGAATAGTTGATAATGATGATGGTACGCTAAGAGATAAAATGACAGGTTTGGATATACCAAAAAATATATTAGCAACTATACCAAAAGATGTAAATGATAAAGATACAACATATACATGGGATGAAGCAATAGCAAAAGTTGCACAGATGAATGAAGAAAACTATCTAGGTGGAAATTGGAGATTACCAAGAGATGAAGATATTGCTACTATAGCTTTATTAGGAGATACATCAAGTATATATCCATACTCAAGTAATGAAAATATAAAAAATAATTTAGATGGAGATATATCTGTAGGACATTTCTTTTGGTTAGAACAAGAAGATAGATATGATTCATCTAAGGCTTTTAGTTTAATGTATTATTCAACTACACCAAAATCAACTGATAAAACAGAAAAAAAAGCTCTATCAGTTGTACGTTCTGATATATTAGATGCAAATATAGACCGAACAGTTATAAATATAGAATCGACAAAAGTATTTACACTTCAAGCACCAAAAAGTTACTTAGGTTTTCAAGAAAATATAGCAAAAGTGAACTATAAATGGGAACAGTTAGAAAAGTATCTTGAGGGTGATAAAAATATATTAAATAATACAGAGATACAAAATGCAAATAGTGCAGTAGCTACAGTAACTTTCCCTGAAATAGATACAAACGAAGAAAGAAGATTTCAGTTAACTCTTACAAGAGATGATTCATCTTTAATATCTACAGATATTATAAGTATTTATGTGTACAATAAAAACCTTGTAAAACTAGCAAGTGATGGGACAATATTAGCTTATGATGCAAAAGAGTGGAGTTGTATAAAAGATGTTACAAATAATCTTATTTGGGAAAGTAAAAATGATAATAGTACATCAGATAGTTTTAAAGATAAACTTTTTAATTATGATGATGCGGTATCTCACTCTTCAAGTTCAACTTTATGTGGAGTAAATAATTGGAGAATACCAACACAACAAGAGTTTAATAAAGCAAAAAATAATAAAGAATTAATAAACTACACAGGAACTGTAAATTCTCAAAGATGGGGATGGAGTAGCTCAAATGAAGATAGATATTGGACAACATTTGATGAGGTAACTGTACCTAATGTAGATATGAATAACGATGGAGTAGATGACTATGTTTGGACATCATCAGATGGAGATAATGTTAATTTAGATAGAAAAACAAATGTACCATTAAATAAATCAGAGGTACTTTCATCAGATAACAATACAACAACATTAAACTTTCCTTATTATGCAACTACTCCAAGAGTGGAAACTCATAGAGTATGGTTGGTAGGAACTATAGAATAAAGAGACAAGGAAAGAGATGAGGTAAGATTAAAATTTAATCTTACCTTTTTTATATCTTAATTCAGAGATCTTTATAGTTCATATAGGTACAATTTAATTATGAAATTAGAACAAGCAATAAATAAATATTTTAGTAGGGATAAGTTAATTGATAGCATATGCAAATATCAACTATATTATCAAATAGGTTTAGGAAGTCTTGCTTTACAATCAATACAAGATTTAGAAGAGACACATAAAAAACTAGCAGAGTTAAATTTACAAATAGATAGTAGAAAAGTTTTTGAAGCTATACATGAAATTGTATTATACCTATCTAACGAAGATGATTTTGAAGAAAAATTTGAAAGTCATCTAAAATTCACAGCATTAACTCAAATGCTCAATGACTTTGTTGATGCAGACAAAGAACTTATAGGCTCAGAACATTTTTCAAATATGATATATGAACAAATTAAAGATGATAGATATTTTACTTTTGAAATGAAACAACAATTAGATGCTGACTATAAAGTAATACTACCCACATGGAAGGAAACAATAACGGATGAAATAGCAAATGATATAAAAGACGTTGTTACTGAAATATTTAGTAAATAATATATAAATAGTCTTGATGGAATATGGAGATTCCACCAAAAGAAAAACAAATAGTTCATTTAGTAAAAATGATAATAATATATTCTATTTTTTACTAATCTAGTTTGTCAGTCAGACTTTTTCCAAAAGCTTCTTCTATATAAGGAGAAATCTGCCATTCATTTTTAAACTGCTTATATTGCTTAACAACTTTGTCTATTTTTGTAGTATCTTCAAAGAAGGCTCTAATCATAATATTTTTTGGTGTATGTTCCATATCTATAAATTCAAGTACTTGTGTACGATAACCCATAATTTCTAATACATTTGCTCGTAAACTATCTGTAATTAAAGAGGACAATTTTTCTTTTATGATTCCGTATTTCATCATAGGAATCATTGCTTCATTCTTTATTTTCTTCAGTAATTCATGTTGACAGCATGGTACTGCTAAAATAACTTTAGCACCCCAGTTAACCGCTTTTGCTAGAGCTTCATCAGTTGCAGTATTACACGCATGTAATGAGATGACCATATCCACATCAGCAAATTGATTAAATCCTTTAATATCTCCTTGTTCAAATCTTAAGTCATCATAATTTAATTTTTGTGCCAAGTTAGAACAGAATTTGATAACATTTTCTTTTAAATCAAGCCCTACAATTTCTACATTGTATCCCATTTTTAATACAAGATAATCATAGAGTGCAAAAGTAAGGTATGCTTTTCCACATCCAAAATCAATGATTCGAATAGTTTTATTTTTATCTAAATAAGGAATACAATCAGATACCAGCTCTAAATAACGATTTATTTGTTTAAACTTATCATATTTTGAGTTTACAATTTTACCTTGTGCTGTCATAATTCCTAGTTCTATTAAATATGGTGTCTTTTCACCTTCACATATAATATATTTTTTCTTTTTATTATGAGATGGTTCTTCAAACGCCCTTGTAGCCGCTTTTTTATGTATCTTTGCAACGCCAAGTTTACTAACAAGTATTTGATAATCAGAATCTATTGTATTTATAACTGCTTGTTTAAAATATGTTTCAATTAACTTACACATTTCTGTCATAGTCTCATCGTTGTTCAAGTTTTTATGTTCTACATTTTTATCATAAAAATATTCGAATTGATGTTTTTCTTCATTTTTGATAATTACTTTTTTTATAGTTACTTTGTTAAAAGTTTTTTCAGCTTTATTTCTTACACCACTAAAAGTTGCTTTTATTATAGTTTCTTCATTGATAATTTTTTCAATTAATTCTCTTGTATTTTGCATAATATTTAAAATTCCTTTTTAAAATTTCTTTTCCGTATAATAGCAAAACACACTTTCATTTATGTATTAAATAGATTTTTATGTTAAAATTAAAATAAATCAGCCTTCAAGCTAAGATATGGAGATAAATAATAGTGAAAATTTCTTATCATCGCAGGCGTAAAATTAAAACAAGAAGAATAGCTTTAAGAAATTTGATTTTAAGAGGTATTGAAAATCCAAAAGATTTAGCAAAAGAATTAAAAGTTACACTACCTACAATAAAAAGAGATTTAGATGCACTTAAAACTATGAGTGAGGAAGATTTTACTTTTGAGATCAGACAAACATCCAAAGATTTACTTGATAAAAAAGAAACTATATTACAAATGTTAGATGATGAAGAGTACTATAATGAAAATGGTGAAATAAATATATCAAAAATAACGCGTGAACTTAAAACTAGTAGAACAACAGTTCTATGCGTTTTAAATGGAGAATAAAAGTCTAAATTCTAGACATAAAAAAAACCCTAATGAAATTACTCTAAGAGTAGGTTTTACAAGGCTTTTTAATGTATCATAATTATTATTAGGAGTACAATTTCAGTATAAAATGGTATTATTCAAATAAAAAAGGATTTATCCATGTTAGATTGGGATCACCAACTGGACATCATACGAGAAGACTCTAAAGATTCAACAGGGGCAGTAAATGCACATAAAATTTCTATTTTATCACTTGAAGATGGTGAAATTCTTACTTCAATAGATCAAGACTATACTTTTAAAATATCACAAGAAGAAGCCAAAACTATTGCAAATGCTTTTAAAACAAAAGATTTTAATACTTTTGAAAATGATGGTATAAACATCGAAGAGATAAACTATACGTTTAAAAATAGTGTGGATGATAAAATAGTATTTGCAAAAAAAGAAGATTTAGGAACACTTACTATACAAAAAACAATGACTAAATTAATCTTAGGATTTACGCAAGAGGGATACCAACAAAGTGGTACAAACTTGGCTTTAAAAAATATCGCTAGGTATTATGAAAAGATTAAGCTGTGAAGCTAAATAAGACACTAAATTAGAATCTATATTTTCGGCTTAATATAAATAAAAAAACCCTAATGAAATTACTCTAAGAGTAGGTTTCACAAGGGTTTTTTAATGGTACGCCTAGCAGGATCCGAACCTGCAACCGCCGGGGCCGAAACCCAGTGCTATATCCAGTTAAGCCATAGACGCATTTGTTTGTTAAGTTTTAAAAATAAAGATAGAAAATCTATCTTTATTTTATATATGTGAAGATTACAGTCGAGACTCGTATCTTCTAAGCATATAAAGTTTTTTAAGCATTTTTTTCTTAGCATTGATCTTTTGTTTCTTCTTCTTTTCAGGATTAGATTCGAAATATCTTCTTGCTCTTGTTTCAGTAACGATTAAGCTTCTGTCACATTGCTTTTTAAATCTTCTGTACGCTTCGTCGAACGATTCAGTATCTTTAACTTTAATTCCAGGCATAGTAAAATCACCCCATTTCTTGCATAGATTTAACTGCTCTTTGTCAGTTATTGCTTTAATAAGTGGCGAATTGTATATAAATTTGTCTTAATAAGACTTTAAGTATAATATATTAAATTGTAAATATATATAAACATTGTAAAAAAGGGATAAAAATTGCAAGACTTAACACATTTAGATGAAAATGATAGACCAAAAATGGTTGATGTATCAGCTAAAGAAAATTCGACAAGAGTAGCAGTAGCTAGTGGAACTATAAAAATGTCTAAAGAAGCATTTACAAATGTGACTTCACATAGTAACAAAAAAGGTCCAGTGATTCAAACAGCAGTAATAGCTGCAATTATGGGAACAAAAAAGACACCTGAACTTATTCCTATGTGTCATCCATTATTATTAAGTGGTATCAACTGTGATGTGGATCAACTTGATGATTTACCAGGATTTAAACTAACTGTTACAACAAAACTAGCAGGTCAAACAGGTGTTGAGATGGAAGCATTAACAGGAGTGAGTATTGGACTTCTTACAATATATGATATGGTTAAAGCTATTGATAAAGGTATGATTATAAATGATGTTCAACTTGAACACAAAAGTGGTGGAAAAACTGGGGACTTTCAACGATGATTGATTTAAACCAGCATAAGTTAGAGTTAGATTACCCATGTAGCTGGGAATATAAGCTTGTAATAAGATGCGAACAAGATATAAATTGTATTATTAAAGAGATTTTAGAAGATAGAAAACACGGAATAAAACCATCTAAAAAAAGCTCAAAAGGTAAATTTTCTAGTCATACTTTGGAGATGGAAGTTCATAACGAAGAGGACAGAAAACATATTTATAAACTTTTAGGTGCACATGAACATATAAAAATGGTAGTTTAAATATGGATAATTCTTTGTTAATATATGAAAATAACCTTATAAAAGTTGAAATTGAAGAGTTTGAGATACCTTGGCTAAAGATATTTACTCAAAAGAGTATAAAAGAGTTTAGTCAATGTGATAAAGTGACAAAACTAGAGATTTTTAGGGTGTTGGATATTATTGAAAAAGAGATGCTAGAGTACTTTACTCCTGATAAAATAAATATCGCATCATTTGGAAACTATGTACCCCATGTACACTTTCATATACAAGCAAGGTTTCAAAATGATAGTTATTTCCCAGAACCAACTTGGGGTAAAAAACAAAGAGAAGCAAAGCTTGAACTAAAAGATTTTAATAATTTTTATAAAAACTTAATTTTAAAGCTAAAATAAGGTATAATCGCGACATGAATAGAAGAAATTTTTTATTATTATCAGCATTATCTCCAGTTATGGCAAAAGATTATTTAAGTATAAATCAAGATGTTCTTTTAACTAAAAATGATTTAGAGACTTTAATATCTCTTGATCGTAGGTTAAGACGAGTTAAAAAGTTTGTAGGATTTGCAAATTTTAACTACATATCTTATGATACGACTTTATTTTATGCTAGAAACTACTCTAGTATTGGAAAGTTTACAAACGAAGAAAAAGCTTTAGTTGAGAAGTTATTTTACTCAAACCCAACAAAGTTTGGTTTTTATGGTGATAGAACTGTTACAAAGATATCTCAAAAAATTTCAAAGAAAGATATCACAAAGATATCACACTCAGGGCATTATATCTACAAAGGTAAACCCTTAGAAGACTATAACAGAATTATTAAAGATGTTGGAGACAATCTAATACTTACTTCTGGAGTTAGAAATGTTATAAAACAATTAAGTTTATATGTATCAAAACTTAAAAGCTCAAAAGGAAATCTTTCAACTGCTTCTAATATTATTGCACCTCCTGCTTATACATATCATGCAACTAGTGACTTTGATATTGGAAAAAAAGGTTGGGGTGGAAAAAACTTTACATCTGCATTTGCAAAAACTTCAGAGTTTAGAGAGATTAGAAAGTTAGATTATATTGGAATAAGATATACAGTTAACAATAAAGATGGTGTACGATTTGAACCTTGGCATGTAAAGGTAATATAGATGAAAAAAGGTATTTTTGGTTTTTTTATATTAATTGTAACTTTAGTTTTATTTACTGCTTGTAATGAAAAAAATGAAACACATAAAGAGAAACCTGTAAAAGGGACTATCAAAGAAGAAAGTCAGATAAAAAAAGAGATTATTCCTATAGTCTTAGAAAAAGAAGAGATTAAAATAGTTGAAAAAGAGACTATTAAAGATATTGAATCTTATCCTCTAAAAGAATTAAACAGAATAAGTAGTATCGCTACAAAAAAAACAATCAATAATTTTGACTTTGATCTTATAAAAATGGGTTATAAAGATGAAAATACATTATTGATAGTTGGTGGAATTCAAGGTGATGAACCAGGTGGATTTATGGCAGCATCTTTAATATCTACTCATTATACTATTACTAAAGGTTCAGTTTGGATAGTTCCTAACTTGAACTTTTATAGTATTATTAAAAGAAGTCGTGGACCTTATGGGGATATGAATAGAAAGTTTGCAAATCTATCTAAAAGCGATCCTGAATATAAAACTATACAGAGAATTAAAAGTTATATAAGTGATGAGAGTGTTAAGCTTGTTGTAAATTTACATGATGGAAGTGGTTTTTATAGACCAAATTATATTGATAAAAACCATTCTCAATACAAATGGGGACAATGTTCAATAATAGATCAAGAAAAGTTAAATATCAAAGAGTATGCAGACTTAGCTGATATATCAAACAAAGTGGTAAAACATGTAAATAAATCTCTTATTGATAAAGAACATATCTATCATCTTCATAACACACGAACAGTTGAGGGTGATAAAGAGATGGAAAAAACTTTGACTTATTATGCTATAAATCAAGGTAAATCTGCATTTGGAAATGAAGCTAGTAAAAGTTTGCCAACTCATCAAAGAGTTTATTATCATCTTTTAGCATTAGAAAAATATATGGATATTATGGGTATAGAATTTGAAAGAAAATTTAACCTAAATGATAAAATTGTAAAAAATATACTTGATAATGATATAAATATATCTTTATATGATGGAAAGATCAAGCTGCCATTGGCACAAATAAGAAATATGTTAAACTATTTTCCAGTAAAAACTGATGGAAACATTGACTTTATACCAAGTAACCCTCTTATGAGTATAGTTAGAAATAAAAATGAATATACAATATATTATGGAAACCGAAGAATATCAAGACTAAAAGCTGACTATATAGATATGCATAATACCCAAGAAACAATAAAGTTAAATATTGATTCAAATGATAAGAATATAAAGTTTGGGACAACAGTAAAAGTTGATAAAGATTTTATGATATATCCAATCAAGGACTATCGAGTAAATGTGATTGGATATACACATAAAGAGAAAATAGAGACAAACGTTGCTATAGAATATAATAAGATGCAACAAACGTATTCAATAGATAAAAGTGGTAAAACATACCGAGTTGAGTTTTATACAAAAAATAAATTTGCAGGTATGATTTTAGTAGAATTTGCAGGATAAGATAATATGATAAAAAATCGTATAAAAAATATAATAAAAGAAAGACCATTAATAATTGATGGTGCAATGGGAACTCAGCTACAAACTTATGAAGTTCCTCAAAGTGCTTGGATAGATGATAAAGGGATTGATCAAGAAGGTTGTAATGAACTTCTAAATGATACAGCGCCCGAAATATTAACAAAAATACACAATGCCTATGCACTTTGCGGTGCAGATATGATAAAAACTAACACTTTTGGTACTATGCCATGGGTTTTAGATGAATATGATATGGCTGAACGTAGCTATGAGTTATCTAAAAAAGGTGCTTTGCTTGTAAAAGATATTTGTGATAAATATACTACTAAAGAAAAACCAAGATTTGTTTTGGGTTCTATAGGACCTGGTACTAAACTTCCTAGTTTAAAGCATATTGACTATGATACTATGTATGATGGTTATAAGATAACGGCACAAGGATTAGTAGATGGTGGAGTTGATGTTTTTTTACTTGAAACTTGTCAAGATCCACTTCAAATAAAAGTAGCCATTCATGCACTTCAAGATGTGGCACCACAAATTCCAATTATGGTATCTGTTACTATTGAATTAAGTGGTACTATGCTAATAGGAACTGATGCACAAACTATAGCCACTATTTTAGAACCATTTGATATTTTATCTTTAGGATTTAACTGTGGTACAGGACCACAACAGGTAAAAAAACATCTTCAAGTTTTAAGTGAAGTATCTGATAAATTATTATCTATCCATGCAAATGCAGGACTTCCTCAAAATAAAGGTGGATATACTTTTTATCCTATGGGACCAGATGAGTTTAGCAATATTCAAAAACAATTTTTAGATTTTGATGGTGTAAGCTTTTTAGGCGGTTGTTGTGGAACAACACCCCAACACATAAAAGCTTTAGTTGATGCAACGCAACATTTAAAACCAAAAATTGCTACAGGTAACCACCCTACATCTTTAGCTTCTTTATTTAATACAGTTGAATTAAAACAAAATCCATCACCACTTTTAATAGGTGAGCGAAGTAATGCTACAGGATCTAAAGCTTTTAGAGAGTTACTAAAAGCAGAAGATTTTGAAGGTACTTTAACAGTTGGTCAACAACAAGTAAGAGCTGGTGCACATATCATTGATGTGAGTGTTGGATTTGCTGGACGTGATGAAACTAAAGATATGAATGAAGTTGTATCTTTATATGCACAAAAAATAGCTTTACCACTTATGCCTGATTCTACTCAGATACCAGCACTTGAACAAGCCTTAAAATTAATTGGTGGAAAAGCAATATTAAACTCTGTTAATCTTGAAGATGGGATTGAAAGATTTGATGAGATTTGTCAGTTATCTAAAAGATATGGTACTAGTTTAGTGTGTTTAGTTATTGATGAAATTGGAATGGCGAAAGAGACTAAACGAAAAGTAGAAATTGCAGAGAGAATATACCAAAGAGCAGTTACTCTTCATGGAATAAATCCAGCAGATTTAGTTTTTGATATGCTTGTATTTACTGTTGGTTCTGGTGATGATGAGTATAGAACAGCTGCTATGGAAACTATAGAAGCTATACGAGAATTTCAAATCATGCATCCTGAAGTGGGTACCACTCTTGGACTTTCAAATATCTCTTTTGGACTACATAAAGATGCAAGAGTTTATCTAAATAGTCTATTTTTACATCATGCTATAGAAGCAGGACTAACCTCTGCAATTGTAAATGTAAAACATCTAGTTCCTAGAGCTAAGATGAGCAATGAAGATATAAATGCTTGCGAAGATTTACTTTTTAACAAGCATGATAATGGTGACCCTTTATTTGCATTTATTGAACATTTTTCTGATATTGGGGCAGTTGAGCAAAAAAGTGATGAGGAGTTTGAAAAGTTATCTGATAAAGAAAAAGTGATACAACTTTTAAAAGATGGCGATAAAGAGCGACTTATCCCTATGTCATTAACTTTAAAAGATAATATGCCGCCAGAAGTTATTGTAAATGAATGGTTAATTGATGGTATGAAAGAGATTGGTGTACTTTTTGGTAGTGGTGAGATGCAACTTCCTTTTGTGTTGCAGAGTGCAGAGACTATGAAGGCTTGTGTAGACTCTCTTAACCCATTTTTACCAAAGATTGAAAAAGCTAGTGAAACTATTTTAGTTTTAGGGACTGTAAAAGGTGATGTTCATGATGTTGGTAAAAATCTTGTAGATATAATTTTAAGTAACAATGGATTTAAAGTTGTAAATATAGGTATAAAAGTTGGAATTCAAGACTTTATAGATGCAGCTAAGCAACACAATGCAAGTGCAATAGGTATGTCAGGACTTTTAGTAAAATCTACAAATGAGATGAAATCAAATCTTGAAGAGTTACAAAAGCAAAATATAAATATACCAGTTTTGATAGGTGGTGCTGCTTTAACGAAAGCATTTGTAGATGATTTTTGTAGACCTATATATGATGGAGATATATTTTATGCTAGAGATGCCTTTGATGGTGTGATTGCAATGCAAAGAATAGAAGCTGGTGGCGTACTTGATACAAATATGGCGGCAGATTTAATAGTTTTTGATGAAGAGTTAAAAAAAGAGAAAGTGATATTTGATGCTGATTTACATGAGGTAGAATTATTACAACACAATCATAATATTACACCGCCATTTTATGGAATACGAAATATGTCAAAAGATTTTAATCCCTCTTTAGCTTTTGATTGGATAAACCATAGAGTTTTATTTCGTCAAAGATGGGGATATAAAAAAGGTAAGCAAGATAAAGAAAAGTTTATAAAACATGAAGAAGAGGTTGTTCAAAAGATTTATGATGATTTAAAAGATGAATTTTTAGCAAAAAATATTTTTGATCCTATAGTTTTATATGGTTATTTTCCTTGTAAATCTGATGATACAAAACTTAATATTTATGATCCAAATAAAGAGAATATCATAGCTGCATTTGACTTTCCTAGACAAGGGGTATCTCCGCATAGATGTATGGCAGATTATTTTAAAAACGATGAATTCGATGTAGTTGGATTTAGCTTTGCATCTTCAGGATTAAATATAACAGATTTTGAAAAGAAAATATATGAAGATGGTGAGTTTACAAGATATTACCAAGTTCATGGTTTAGGTGTTGAACTTGCAGAAGCTTGTGCAGAGATAGTGCATAAACAAGTTCGACTTGATTTAAACATAGTAGATGATGAAAAACCAACATTAAATGATGTGCGTATGAAACAATACCAAGGTTGTAGATATAGCCCAGGATATACATCATGTCCTGATCTTGCTATGAATAGAGATATTTTCAACTTATTAAAACCTGAAAAATATGGAGTAGAGTTAAGTGAAACTTATCAGATACATCCTGAACAAAGTACTGTAGCTATAATAGTACCAAATAAAGAGGCTAAATATTTTAATATTTAGTTCTTGATATTTATATGATACTTATCCACACTGCTTTACTATGTGAAGCACAAACTTTTATTGAAGTTTTAAAACTAAAAAAAACTAATTCTATTCCAAAAATTTATTCAAATGAAAAATATATTGTATTAATAGGTGGTGTGGGAAAAGAGAATACTTTAAATAGTTTAGAATATATTTTTAAAAACTATAAACTATCAAAAGCTATAAATATTGGAGTAGCTGGTACTTCTGATAAGTCAATTGAAATAGGTGAACTGTTTTGTTGCAATACAGAGTTAAAAGATATAAAGTGCTTACCACTTAAAACAGTAGATAAACCACAAGAAAAAGGTGATATATATAATAATTACCTCTATGATATGGAAGGTAAATATTTTTTAGAAATTTGTTATAATTACTTAGATGAAAATAATATTTTAATTTTTAAAGTTGTAAGTGATTATTTATGTTTAGATATATTGCCAAAAGATTTTATTAAACGTTTGATAAAAGAGATATCTCCTAAAATAATAAAAAATTTCATTTAAACTTCATCTTAAAATACTATAATAAAAAGAATAAATACAAAGGACTCTTATGAAAATTTTATTAGTTGAAGATGATGAAAATATACTCTCTCTTTTAAAAAGAGGTTTTCAAGAAGAGGAGTATATTATTGATAGTGCTGATGATGGTGAAGATGGGGAGTATCTGGCCACATCAAATAGCTATGATATTATTATCTTAGATTGGATGCTACCAAACAAAAGTGGTATAGAGATATTATCATCAATAAGAGAAAAAAAAATAACAACACCAGTGATTATGTTAACAGCGCGTAGTGAAGTAGATGATAAAGTACAAGGTTTGGACTATGGTGCAGATGATTATATGTCAAAACCTTTTAGCTTTAAAGAGTTATTGGCTCGTGTGAAAGCTTTATATAGACGTTCTATATCAGTAGTTAGTAATAAAATAGAGATAAGAGATATTATTATAGATATTGATGCAAAAATAGTTAGCAAAGATAAAGTAGAATTAGAATTAGCACAAAAAGAGTATGAACTTTTACTATTTTTAGGAAAAAATAAAAATAAAATTGTATCAAACTCAATGATAGAAGAACAACTATGGAACAATGAAGAGTATATAAATAGTAATGTAATACAAGTAACTATTTACAATCTTCGTAAAAAGCTTGGAAAAGAGTTTATAAAAAGTTCTCGTGGGTTAGGATATAAGATTGAAGTTTAGAAGTCTTAAAACTGAAGTTTTAGTTTGGTTTGGTGGAATTACTACTATACTATTACTTATATTTAATGTCACATTTTATAAGTTTCTAGAGGAGAATATAAAACTAAGTATTCAAAATAAACTTTACAATAAAGCTGTTTTTATAAATGATATGCTAAAAACGGGAACACCTTTTAAAGAGCTTTTATCCCAAAAGCAACTTGCCTCATTTGAGATAGCTATAATAAAAGATGAAAAAATTATATATAAAAAAGGTGAAGCTAATTTTAAAGAATTAGCAAATTATACTAAAGATAAAAAAACATTTTTTGTATTCACTCAAGGTGATAATTTAAATGGACTATATGTATTTAAAATATATGAACCTTTTAAAGGTGCAATCTTATTTTATGAAAGAGATATGGATACAGAGATAAACAATAAGCTAAGAGAGGTAAAAAACTCTTTATTTGTTTTAGAGCCAATACTGTTACTTTTTTTAATATTTGCAGCAAGTAAACTAATAGATAAGATTCTAAAACCAATAAAAAATATAACAAAAACAGCAAACGCTATCTCTGTAACTGATCTATCTCAGTCAATTATTCAGCCAACTTCTGATGATGAAATAAAAGAGCTTGTTGATGCTTTTAATAGTATGATTAAAAGACTTAATACTGAAGTTGAACAAATAGAACAATTCAATAGTGATGTTTCCCATGAGTTAAAAACACCACTTACAGTTATAAAAGGTGAGATAGAGATAACATTAAATAAGAATAGAGAGTCAGATTATTATATAAGAACATTAAAAACTATAGAAAAAGAATCGATACAAATACAACAAATAATCGATAACCTTCTAATGCTAACAAAATATACAAAAACAAATATTCAACAAACATTTGAAACTATTAGTTTAGACTCTTTATTGTTAGATACTATAAATCATTATAATATCCAACTAAAAGAGAAAAATATAAAACTTCATCTTGATAGGTTTGAATCAATAGAATTAAATGCAAATCAACAACTTATATCAATAATTTTTTCAAACCTAATAGACAATGCCATAAAATATAGCCAAAATGGTAAAAATATTTATGTATCATTATATAAATCAGATAAAATATACTTTACTGTTAGAGATGAAGGTATTGGGATAGAAAAAGAGCAATTATCAAAAGTTATGAATAGATTTTATAGAGTAGATGAGTCAAGAAATAAAAAAATTAAAGGGTTTGGTTTAGGTCTTAGTTTAGTTAAAAATAGTGTTGAACTACATGATGCTGTCATAAAAATAGATTCAAAAAAAGATGAGGGGACGATAGTAAAAGTAATTTTATAAGAAATTACTTTTATTTACAGTATTTCATTTTCATTTCATTTTCAATTCGTATAATTACACACGAAATTTAACAAAATATATAAAAAGTTGTTAGTCCTTTTTCAACTTCCAAAATAAATATAAAGCTCAAGAGTGTTTCTCTTGGGCTTTTTTTGTATCATCAGTTTTTTACCATAACTTTGTTATCATATGAGATAATTTTATAAGGAAATAATATGATTAAAAAAGGTTTATTTGTATTGTCATTGGCTTCGTTTGTTATGGCAGATACTACAATGTGTTTTAAGAAAGACTGGATGGATCCAAGTACTATAGAGACAACTGTTTTAGATGGTGGAAAGTGTTCAGGCGCTAAAAGCTTAACTGATATGAAAGCAGATGGTTGGGCTGTAGAGGATATAAAAATCTCTTCAGGAAAAGCTGGTATGAACTTTATGTATGTTCTTAAAAAAGGTGGTTCTGTTATACTTAGTGATGGTGACTTAGAGCAAAGACTAAATAAAATACAAGATAAAAGAGAAGAGAAAGCAAAAGCTGTAAAAATTGCAAAAGCAAAAGCAAACGGTGGAAAAATATATAAAGATACTTGTGCTAAATGTCATGGTGCAAATGGTGAGATAAGAGTATCTAATTCAAAAGCATTAAACAGTATGAGTGTAGAAGATATACAACAAGCTATGATGGAATATCGTATAGATGATAGAACAAGTATAAACGCTATACTTATGAAACCATATGCTACTTTAGTTCAGTCAAAAGAGGTAGACTCTATTGCACAATATATACAAACATTAAAATAATTATTTAATATAAATTAAAATCTTTAAAGGTGATCGTAAGATCACCTTTTTTTATTTCATTAGCCATAAAAAAAGGTTGAGCAAAAGCCCAACCTTTTAAAGAACTAAACTAAAATTCAGACTAGAATTTGTAGTTTAAAGAAAGTTCCATTCTATCGTCATCGTTATCTACTGTTCCAGCTGTATTAAAATCATAATTAGCTGTAGAGTAAAGACCTGTAATAGAGAAGTTTTTGCTCATAGCATATTTAACTGTTAAGTCAAGCTCAGTAGCATCAATTTTAGCATCAGCAGCAGTTGCACCAACTGTAGCCATTAAATAGTTAGCACCAACAGTAGTTTGACCAAAAGTCATAGAAGCACCTAAAAGAATAGCATCTGCATCATTATAAGTATCTAAAACAATTTGATCTAATCTAAAGTTAGTTTTAGCATCATCATCATTAGTTAAATCTACACCATGATTTCTAGAATCAGTTGTATTATCATTTGTAAAACCGTAACCAGCTACAAGATTTACATCAGCTACTTTTGAAGAAACAATAAGTTTTGTTAAAGTTTCTTTATCAAAGCTTACACCAGCAGCAGCATCTAATTTAGCAGAAGCATGGTTAAGTTCAACATTAACAGGACCAAATTTACCACTTAAGTTAACTGAGTATGCATCAAGACCTTGCTCTAATGTATTTGTTGCTGTTCCACCTGCTGTAGGATCAGTTAAATCAGCATTTACATCACTACCAGCATCAGAAGCAGTTACATACCAAGCTTGAACATTAACAGGACCAGCAGTAGCAATAACAGCTAATGCAGAAATATCTCTTTGAGATAAGTTAAGGTTGATTGCATCACCTTTAGCAATACTTTGTCCACCATTCATACCTGTGAAGTGACCAGCAGCAATAGTTACAGGACCTGCAGGGATAAGAGCAACAACACCGTCACCTCTATTATCATCTAAGAAAGGAGTTGGTTGTTTTTGTTTACCAATCATTACTGTAGCAACATCAGTTTTAGCTGTAAAGTATAATTTTGTTAAACCAATCTCGTCATTTTTTCCAGCATCTGTAGAATCATCTCTATTATCTAAATCATGATCAGCTTCTATACCAGTTGTAAAAGTGATAGTATCGTTTACTTTAGTATTTAAAGTAACATCAATATCATACTCAGTTTGGTTTGATGAAGTTTTAACTCCAGCAGTTGATACTTCTTTATAGTTATAACCGATTAAAGCCTTACCACTAATTGTAGTATCTTTAATTGCGTCCCCTAAAGAACCTGCTGTTGCACTTGTAGTTAAAGCTGAAACAGCTACTGCAGCTGCAAGACTTAATTTAATCATTTTTGTCATATATATTCCTTTTGTTTTAAATTCGAAATTTAACTATTGTGTTGTTCTGATTTTATTAGTTATACAAGATTGTAAAAACTATTCAGCACAATGTTATGGGTGCATTTTACTTTCTTATTCTTACAGTTTGCTTAAATAGTAATTGTTTTTGTTATATAGAGATAAATTTAAGTAAAATTAAAGAAAGTGTATAATGTATAATTGTCTATTATGAAAATTTTATTAAAGCACTTTTTAGTAAAATTAAGATAAAATGAATATTAAAATTAGGGAAAGGTAAGTTATGGATAAAACAAGAGTTGATGATATGCTTATAGAGATGATAACCCCAAAAGTTAAAGAGATAGAAGAGAAGTTTGGCAAAGGTGAAGGACTAGAGCAAGAAGATATAAATATGTTGTTGTTAAAAAGTCAATATAATCATATCAATCATTTGGATATGAAACTAGATGAAGTAACACAAGATGTTGCATCCTTAAAAGTTGAATTTAATGAATTAAATAATAAATTTGATACTAAATTTAAAGTTTTAGAGGCAGATATAAAAACTACTATTCAAGAATCATTAAACAAAAATATGATGCAGTTAATAGCAGTTATTGGTGCATTTGTAATTTTATCAAAAATTATTGATAAGTTTTAGACAATAAGGACAACATAATGAAAAATATAGAAGTGCAAGTAGCAGATGATAAAGTTGATATATTTTTAACTATTATTCAAAATCTAAAGGATGGAATAGTTAAAAATATTATAATTGAAAGTGATAAAAAAGTTCAAAATAGTTCGGAGATTATAAAGTAAAATGACAAAATATATATTTGTAACAGGTGGAGTTTTAAGTAGTTTAGGTAAGGGTATCACAAGTGCTAGTGTTGCTGCACTTTTAAAACAAAGTGGATTTGATGTTAGTATGTTGAAGATTGACCCATACTTAAATGTAGACCCAGGCACTATGTCTCCTTTGGAGCATGGTGAGGTTTATGTTACTGCTGATGGGGCAGAAACTGACCTAGATTTAGGTAACTATGAAAGATTTATTGATAAAACTTTAGGAAAAATGAATAACTTTACTACTGGTCAAGTATATAGTAGTGTTATCGCACGTGAGCGTGAGGGTGGTTATCTTGGTCAAACTATTCAAGTTATTCCACATATCGTTGATGAGATAAAAAACAGAGTTTATAAAGCAGGAAAAGGTCATGACTTTTTAATAGTAGAACTTGGTGGAACGGTGGGAGATATTGAAGGCTTACCTTTTATGGAAGCTGTTCGTGAAATCAGACATGAAAATCCAAAGACTACAACTATGAATATTCATGTTACTCTTATCCCTTATATTGCAGCTGCTGGTGAACTTAAAACTAAACCAACTCAACATAGTGTTCAAGAATTAAGAAGAATTGGTATCATGCCACATATGTTAGTTTGTAGAACAGAGAAAAAACTTCCTGATGAGTTAAAAAGAAAGCTTGCTTATAGTTGTGATGTAGATGAAGATGCAGTTATAGAAGCTGGTGATGCTAAAACAATCTATCAAGTTCCTATGAAGTTTTTAAATGATGGTATTTTAAAATCAATTGCAAAACATTTTGAATTAGAAGCTATGAATCCAGATATGGATGAATGGGATAACTTAGTGAAACATATAGTTGCTCCAAAAAATGAGATGACAGTAGCATTTGTAGGTAAATACTTAGAGCTTAAAGAGGCATATAAATCTTTAACAGAAGCACTTATTCATAGTGGAGCTCATCTAAACACAAAAGTAAATGTAAACTGGTGTGATAGTGAAGATATAGAAAAAAAAGGTGCAAAAGAAATTATTGGAAATAGTGATTGTGTTCTTGTAGCTGGTGGTTTTGGTTCTAGAGGTGTTGAAGGTAAAATAGAGGCTATAAAATATGCAAGAGAAAATAAACTTCCATATTTAGGTATCTGCCTTGGTATGCAACTATCTATTATCGAGTATCTTAGAAATGTAGTTGGAATCAAAGATGCAAACAGTGTAGAGTTTGATAAAGATAGTAAAAACCCTGCAATCTATTTAATAGAGCAATTTTTAGATACTACAGGTGATACACAAATAAGAACTCATAAATCACCAATGGGTGGAACTATGAGACTTGGTTCTTATCCTTTTGAATCTAAAAAAGGCAGCCATTTAGAAGCTGCTTATGGTGCAGGTATCTCAAATGAGAGACATAGACATAGATATGAAGCAAACCCTGCTTATAAAGAACAATTAGAAAAAAATGGTATGTTTATAACGGGTGAATCAAATGGTTTAATAGAAGTTGTAGAGATAAAAGATCATCCTTGGTTTGTGGGTGTTCAGTTCCATCCTGAGTTTACAAGTAGTTTACAAACTCCAAATCCTATCATTTTTGATTTTGTTAAAAATGGCTTAGCAAATAGCTAATATTATTAAGGATGTGCTTAATATAAATTGATTATAATTAACCCTAATACAAAAAAAGGGTTAATTTGGTTTATTTTTTAATTTATCTTTTCTTAGAGGTTATGATATCCTCTTCAGTAGCTGGAACACTTGGTGGTCTAACTATCTTTCTTGAAATAGTTTTTACCGCAATAATTGGTATAACAATACTAAAAAACTTTAAATTTTCTTTGATGGAAAATATACAAAAAGCAAGATCTGGTCAGATGACTCAAGATGAGTTTATCCGTACAAATGTGGGTCGAGCTATAGGCGCTGTTTTATTGATAGTTCCTGGTTTTTTTACTGATATTATTGGTGTACTTATGCTTATTGGTTTATTACCATTTTTAGTGAGTAAGCTATTTCAATTTAAAACTCCAAACCAAACAACATATCAGACAAATGGACATAAAAGTAGCTTTGATAATACAAAATCAAATTTTAACAATACAACATATAAAGGGATTAAAAATGATGAAATCATTGACGTTGAAATCATTGACGATAATAAGCCTATTAAGTAGTACTTTAATAGCAAATGAAACAGATGATAATGTTTTAAAATATGAAGAACAAAGAATAAAAAGTGCCATTGCAAGAGCAAATGGGAAGATAAATAGCATAGATGTAGTTCTAAAAAAAGATCTACAAAATGATGGTTGGTATGGATATGTATTTAATCTTGATATAAATATTCAAGGTAAACAGCTGGTTCAAAAAGATACATTGTTTGCAAAAGGTAATTTAATAGCGCCAGACTTAATAAATACAAAAACAAAAAGAAGTTTTAAAGATGTTATGTATCCAGTTCTAAATAAAAGCTATTTTTCAAAAGAGCATTTAATAGCTGGTAACCCAGATGCTAAACATTCTGTAGTAGTTTTTAGTGATCCATTATGTCCAATATGTATAGATGAAGTTCCATTTATTATGAAAAACATAATGAAAAATCCTTCTAATATTGCACTATATTATTATCATATGCCACTTGATATGCATCCAACTGCAAGAACACTTTCTAAAGCTTCTATGATAGCAAAAGAGCAAGGTCTAAAAGATATTGATCTGAAAGTTTATGACACAGATTTTAGTAATTTTTATGATGCATATAAAGAAAAAGATAACCAAAAAGCGTTAAACTTTTTTAATAAAACATTTAATACAAAAATAACAATGGTACAAATAAATGATAAAAAATACGAAGATAAACTTCAACATGATTTAAAGATGTCTGAAAATGCATTTGTAAATGGAACACCTACTGTGTTCTTTGATGGTGTAATTGATAAAACGAGAATGAAATATGAGGAATATTTAAAATAATGGAAAAACTAATTATAGCAACAAGAGCAAGTGATTTAGCACTTTGGCAAGCATACCATGTAAAAGCTAGAATAGAAAAATCTTTTCCTGAAATTGAAGTTGAACTAAATAAGATAGTAAGTAATGGTGATAAAATATTAGATAAACCACTAGCTTTAATAGGTGGTAAAGGTCACTTTACAAAAGAGTTAGAGGATGAGATGCTTGCAGGAAATGCACATTTAGCAGTTCATAGTTTAAAAGATGTTCCTACTTATATTCCAAAAGGATTGGAGTTGGTTGCAATAACAAAAAGACAAGATCAAAGTGATGTCTTCTTATCTCATAAATATAAAAGTTTAAAAGCTTTACCAAAAGGTGCAATTGTAGGAACTACTAGTTTAAGAAGAAGAATGCAGTTACTTAAAAAGAGACCAGATCTTGTTGTAAAAGACTTAAGAGGAAATGTAAATACGCGTCTGCGAAAACTAGAAGAGGGTCAATATGATGCTATTATATTAGCTTATATTGGTCTTGATAGATTAGATTTACTTAAAGATATACCATTTACTAAAAAACTAAAACTTGATATGATGATCCCTCCTATGGGTCAAGCAGCTTTAGGTATAGAGATAATTAGCTCAAATAAAAAGGTTAGAGAGATTGCTATGACTTTAAATGATGAAGCTACATTTATTTGTACAAAAGCAGAGAGAGATTTTATCTCTAAGATAGGAGCAGGGTGTTCAGCACCAGTTGCTTGTAATGCAACAATAGACGAAGATGTTTTAAATCTTGAAGTAAAAATAGGTTATCCTGATGGTACAAATATTATGCATAAAAATGCATCAGCTTTGCTATCAAATTGTGAAAACTTAGGTGAACAGTTAGCAAATGATTTTATAGCAGATGGGGCTATGGAAATTTTGAAAAATGCAGAATCTCTTGCATTTAAAGATGAGATGCCTCAAAGATTATAGTAGAAAAATTAGATTTTAATGATTTTTAAAAATCATCAAAATCTATACTTCCTTTAGAGTAATTTACAACATTACCTTCAAAAAAGTTTGTTCTTTGGTCGTTGAATGAACTATATCCATCAACCCATGGAATAGGGTGTTTTACATTGTATTCAGGTTCATATCCAATTGCTTCAAGTCTTCTATCTGCTAGATATTCAATATATTGTCTAATAATATCTTTTGTAAATCCTAAAATTTGACCTTGTGTGATATAGTCACCCCAACCAGCTTCTAAATCTACAGCCTTTCTAAACATTTCTCGCACCTCTGCTTCTAACTCATCAGTAAATAGTTCAGGTCTCTCTTTTTTTGTAGAGTTTATAAGGTTTTGAAAAAGTAAAAGATGTGTTACTTCATCTCTTTGGATAAACTTAATCATTTGAGACGAACCTAGCATTTTACCAGACTTTCCAAGTGCATACATAGCTGCAAAACCAGCATAGAAATAGATACCCTCTAAAATCTGATTTGCAAACATTGCTAAAACTATTTTATGATCTGTTATATCTCCAGATAATTCTTTATAAGTACCTGCAATAAAGTTGTTTTTTTCTTGTAGTCTAGCATCTGTTTTCCACATATCATATATCTCATCTGTATTGTCAGAGATAGATTCAACCATAACTGCATATGATTTACTATGATTTGCTTCTTCGTAAGATTGTCTTGAAAGAATAGCATTTATTTCAGGTGCTGTTATATATGGATTTATATTATCCATTAGATTATTTGTTTGTAATGAGTCCATAAAAATAAGTTGACTTAAAACTAAATCATACATTCTTTTTTCAGGAACTGTTAAATACTTATAATCTTTAGCATCTTGAGTCATTTGAACCTCTTTAGGAAACCAAGTGTTCCCCTCCATAGTATCCCAAAGCTTAACTGCCCAATCATATTTACATCTAGTAAAGTTTATCATACCATCAGCGTCGCCCCCAAATGTTCTTCTATCATTTATTGATTCTACTGATTTTGGGTTATATATTGTTTTTCTATCCATCTATTGACCTTTGTTTGGCTTATCTATTTTATTAAATTCATCGTATTCTATAGTAAATTTTTGCATATCTTTATTAATCCATCCAATAAATTCAATTATTTCATTATGATATTGGTCTAAATTATCCCAGTAATATATAGGTTCATGATGTGCAATTCTATTTCTTAATGCTTTAAACTTATGTATTCTCTTTGATATATATGAACGTTTTGCGTTATGACGTTCAATATTTGGAAATACTTTTTTTAATATTTTATGCCATATGCTTTTTTCATATTTAGAATCAAATAGCCTTGCATAAAAACCAAAATCTAAATTTGCAATAATATCGTCATGTAGTACAGTAGGTTTTCTTATTACTTCTTTAGCTTTTTTAATTTTTTTAATTTCATTTTCTTCTAGAAAGTTTGAATCAAATAACCATTTTGCTTGAATCTTTAATAACTCATTATTTATAGCATTTCTTAACACTATCTCTAAGTTTTGTAATAGATAATAAAATACTTTTGATAAATTAATATTATAAATATAATGTTCTAAAACTGTACTATTATCATTGGTGTTTAATTTAATTTTATATTCTACTAGTCTTGCTTTAGATAAATATTGTTCAATTATAGCATAATTCAAAATTTATCCTTAATCAATGTATAAGTATAAATAAACTATACTAGTCGAATGTAACCCAGCATTTCCCTCTCCCAAACTTTGATTTGGTGATGCGGCTGGGAGACCTTTTCTTATTGACATCCCACACATTCCATACTTCTATCTGCTACATCTGCTACTGCTTCAGGTGATTGACTTCTTAGGTAATATGTAGATTTTAATCCTAACTGCCATGCTGTTGTATATATTTGGTGTAGATATTTACCACTTGCTTTATCTAAACTCATAAATATATTTGTACTTTGACCCTGATCTATCCACTTTTGTCTAATAGCAGCTGCTTTTATAATATCAAGTTGATCAACCTCATATGCAGGTGTATAGTACTTCCATGTCTCAGGACTAAGGTTTGGTACAACAACTGGAATTTGACCACTTAAGTTCTCTTCAAACCATTTTCTTTTATATACAGGCTCTATAGCTTGAGTGGTACCCACTAAAATAGATATTGAACTTGTAGGTGCAATAGCCATTAAGTAACCATTTCTCATACCTTGGCTTTTTACTTTAGTTCGTAACTCTTCCCAATCATACCCTGTATCAAAAAGATCTTTCTGAATTAAAGCATTTACGGCTGGTGTAGCATGATCCATAGGCATAATACCTTTACTCCATTTAGAACCTTCAAAAGTTGGATACGTCCCTTTCTCTTTTGCTAGGTTAGATGATGAATTAATAGCATTATAACTAACAGCTTCCATAATAGAATCAATTTTTTTAAGATGATCAGATGAACCCCATACTATACCAGCTTCTGCAAGCATTTGAGACTCACCCATAACACCTAGTCCAATTGCTCTAGTTTTTAAGTTTGTAGCTTTTACTTTTCTAAGTGGATAGAAGTTTAAATCTATAACATTATCAAGCATTCTTATAGCCGTTGGTACAACTCTATTTATATCTTCATTTGTATTTATTTTACTAAGGTTTACAGATGCAAGATTACAAACAGCTGTATCACCATCTATTTTCTCTTTTTCAACGATAAATATTTTTTTACCATATAAACTATCTAGGGCAGTGATTTTGTTTGCAAGTTTTTCAATTCCACTATCAACTACAACTCTTTCATCCTCTTCAAATGTTAATACTTCTCCATCTTCTAACTCTAATCTAACTAAATAATGATTAGGAGTTGTATTTTGAAATATCTCTGTACAAAGATTTGAACTTCTGATAAATCCTGTATGGTCATTTGGATTTGCTTTGTTTGCATTATCTTTGAAACATAAAAATGGGGAACCAGATTCAAAATAAGATGTAAGAACTTTTTTCCATAAATCTTTTGCTTTCATCTGCTCTTTTGTAACAGATGGGTCATTTTCATACTCTTCATATCTTTTTTTAAACTCATCACCAGTTAGTGCTGCTAAATCTGTTACTTCATAAGGATCAAAAAGTGTCCAATGTGAATCCTCTAAAATTCTTTCCATAAAGATATCGTTTATCCATAGTGCAGGGAAAAGGTCATGTGCTCTTCTTCTCTCCTCACCACTATTTTTCTTTAAATCGATAAAATCAACTACATCCATGTGCCAAGGTTCAAGATAAACTGCAATTGCACCTTTTCTAGTTCCTAATTGGTCAACTGCAAGTGCTATATCATTTGTAATTTTTAAAAATGGTACAGTTCCACCAGCTGCTCTTTTATGACCATCAATAACACCACCTAAACTTCTAATTGAGTTCCAGTCCCAACCAATACCACCACCAAATTTAGATAATAGTGCCATCTCTTTGTAACCATCAAAAATACCTTCAATATTATCAGGAGATGAACCAATATAACATGATGAAAGTTGATGTCTATTTGTTCTTGCATTTGACAATGTAGGAGTTGCTAACATAACTTCAAATTTAGAGATTACATCATAAAATTCTTTTACTTTTTCTTGTTTATCATCCTCATTCTGAGCTAAAAACATAGCTATACCCATAAACATTTGTTGAGGAAGCTCGATAGGTTCTTTGTCGTTATTTTTAAGTAAATATCTATCATAAATAGTTTTCATACCTAAATAGTTAAATAGATAATCTCTACTTGGTTCTAAATAAGAGTTTAAATCATCTAAATCATAACCATACTCTAAACCTGGGATAATACGATCTGCATCTTGACCATATTTGATGTAGTCTCTGATGTGACAATAAGCATTACCTTTTATACCATGAGTAACTTTTCCAACTCTGTGATATAAATCAAAAAGAAATAATCTAGCAGCAGCAAAAGTCCAGTTTGGTACATCAATATCAATTTTTTCAACAGCAGTTTTAACTAAAGCATCTTGAATGTCAGATGAACTCATACCATCTATAAATTTTATTTGTGCATCAATCTCTAACTCACTTTGACTAACACCTGCTAAATCTTTTGTTGCTGCTATTGTATGTTTTTGAATTTTTGTAATATCTAAAATATCTTGACGACCATTTCTTTTTTGTATCATTATTGCCATTGAAAACTCCGTGGTTAAGTTTATAGAATTATAAAACGTACTTACAACTATAAGTTTATTTTATAATTCTACCTTGGTTTTTTAAAGATGTATTTTATCTAAAAAAACATTAAAAAAACAACGTTATTATAACTAATCATATTTAAACAATTTCATATTAGTTTTTAGATAAAATAGACTTATAATGTAAAATAAAAAGGATTCTTATGGCTTTAAAAGTTGCGATAAATGGATTAGGAAGAATTGGAAGATGTGTAGCTAGAATAGTTGCCGACAGAGATGATGTTGAATTAGTAGCTTGTAATGCAAGTGGTGCTGAAGATATGATTCAATATGGTCTTAGATATGATTCTGTTCATGGAAATAGAAGAGATATTGAAGTTAAAGACGGATATATTTATATTGGAAATGATAAAGCTAAACTTTTAAGTGAAAGAGACCCTGCTAAACTTGACTTTGCAGCATTAGGTGCTGAAGTTGTTTTAGAGTGTACTGGAGCTTTCCTTACAACAGAGTCTGTTCAACCATACATAGACAATGGTATAAAAAAAGTTGTACTTTCTGCTCCTGCAAAAGATGATACTGCAACATTTGTAATGGGTGCAAACGAAGATACATATGCTGGTCAAGCAATTGTTTCTAATGCTTCTTGTACTACAAATGGTTTAGCACCTGTGGCAAAAGTTTTAGATGATGCGTTTGGTATTGAAAATGGACTTATGACAACTATCCACTCATATACAGGAAGTCAACTTATCCTTGATGGAAAACATAAAAAAGATCCAAGAAAAGCACGAGCTGGTGCAATTAACTTAATCCCTACAACAACAGGTGCAGCAAAAGCTATATCTAAAGTTTTACCACAATTAGCGGGTAAGATAAACGGTCAAGCTATTAGAATTCCTACTCCAAATGTTTCAATGGTAGATTTAACAGTAACTTTAAACAAAGATGTAACAGTAGAGTCTGTTAACCAAGCTTTTAAAGATGCGTCAGAAACTAATATGCAAGGTATTTTAGGAATTGATGAGGAGCAAAGAGTAAGTTCTGATTTCAATGGTGAAGAAACAAGTACAATAGTTCCAATGGATACAACTCAAGTAGTAGGAAATAGAATGGTTAAAGTTCTAGCTTGGTACGATAATGAGTGGGGATACTCTTGTAGACTAGTAGATATGGCTGTTCATATCTCACACAAGCAATAAGCTTTTGATTTACTAAAAAACTAAGGAAAATTTATATATGAAACTTCAAGAGATAAATAAAATAGATATTGCTAATAAAAAAGTTTTTATTAGATGTGATTTTAATGTACCAGTTGATGAGTATCAAAATATCACTGATGATAGACGAATCAAATCTGCACTAAATACAATTAGATATTGTATCGATAATGATTGTGCAGTTATCATAGCTTCTCACTTTGGCAGACCAAAAAATGGGTTTGAGGATAAATTTAGCTTAAAACCAATTGCAAAAAGACTTCATACACTTTTAAAACAAGAGATTAAACTTGCTCCAAATGTTATTTGTAATGAAACAATTGCAATGGCAAATGAGTTAAAAAGTGGTGAGATAATGATTCTTGAGAATATGAGATTTGAAGAAGGTGAAACTAAAAATGACCCTGAACTATCAAAAACTTTAGCATCATTAGCAGATGTATTTATCAATGATGCTTTTGGTGTATCTCATAGAGCTCACGCATCTGTTGAGGGTATTGCTCAATATTTTGATATAGAACATAAAGCTGCTGGATTTTTACTAGCTAAAGAGATAAAGTTTTTCTATCATATTATTGAAGAACCAAAGAGACCATTTGTATCTATTGTAGGTGGAAGTAAAGTTTCTGGTAAACTTGAAGCTCTATATAACCTTGTACCAAAAGTTGATAAAATAATTATTGGTGGAGGTATGGCATTTACTTTCTTAAAAGCTTTAGGTCACGAAATAGGTAACTCTTTAGTTGAAGAGGAACTGGTTCCAGAAGCATTAAAAATAATGCAAGAAGCAAAAGCATTAGGTGTAAAATTTTACCTACCTGTTGATGTTATAGCTGCAGAAACTTTTAATAGTGAATCATTTGCAAAAGCGGTTACAGTTCAAGAAATTCCTGCAAGTTGGATGGGACTAGATATAGGACCTGCTTCATCTGTTTTATTTGCTCAAGCACTTGAAGATGCACATACTATTTTATGGAATGGCCCAATGGGTGTTTACGAGATGGATAAATTTGCAAAAGGTAGTACAAAACTTTCTCATGCAGTTGCTAAATCATATGCAACAACAGTTGTAGGTGGTGGAGATACTGCAGATTTAGTAAGAAGAACTGGTGATGAAGATGAGATGACATTTATATCTACAGGTGGTGGAGCATCTTTAGAACTAATTGAAGGTAAAGTTTTACCAGGTGTTAAGGCACTAATTATTGAAGAGAATCACAAAACTAACTAGATGTTAGTTTGAGAATCGCAATATAGAATGAAAAAAATATTACTAAACGGTGTTGGTAGAATCGGTAAAGCGATTCTGCGAATATCTCTTGAACACAAATCATTTCAAATAGTTGCTATAAATGAACTAAACTCTAATATTGAAAATATCACTTACTCTATAAACTATGATTCTACTTATGGAAGATTAAAAGATAAATTTATTCTAGAAGATAATATTATTAAAAATAAAACTTCTAGAATAGAGATTTTAAATGAAACTTCTCTTTTTGATATTGATTTAAAAAAGCTTGATGTTGATTTTATTATTGATGCAAGTGGTTCAAAAGTGGATACTTTAAAACTAAAAGAGTTAGATGTAAAAGCTATCTTTTTAACTCACCCAAATAAAAATGCAGATATAAATGTTATTTTAGGGGTAAATGAAGATAAGTTATCACTAGGAAAACATAAAATTATCTCTACTAGCTCTTGTAATGCAACAGCTTTATTACCAATACTTAAACTTATTGATGATAACTATACAATAGAGTATGGTGATATAGTTACTATTCACCCTTTACTTAACCATCAAAAAGTTTTAGACAGTGCTTGTATAGGTAGTCATAATAGAGATATAGAGTGTAACTTTGAGTTTGGAAGATCTGCAACACAAAATATAATTCCTAGTAAAACAACTACAATAGAGGCTTGTTCATTTATAATGGATAAAATAAACTCAGATACTATCTCGTCAAATTCTTTAAGAGTACCAACTGACACAGTTGGGGTGATAAATGTAACTCTTGTAGTTGATAAAGAGTGTTCAAAAAACCAACTTTTAGATTTATGTAAAGAGCATGAAAAAAATCAAAAGTTTGATATTTTACTAAATAATAATGAAGCTTTAGTATCAAGCGATTTTAAAGCTCAATCTTATACAACTATACTTGACCATAGATTTACTGACGTAAAAAAAAATAAAATGATTAAACTTGTAGTTTGGTATGACAACGAATGGGGATATGCCTCTAAGGTTGTAGATATTATTAAAAGCTTGTAAATAAAAGTGAGGTAGATTATGTTAAAGCAATATAAAGAGGCTATCGAAAAAAGTAATATCATATCAAAAACTGATATATCAGGAATCATCACATTTATAAACGATGAGTTTTGTAAAATTTCTGGTTACACAAAAGATGAATTAATAGGTAAAAATCACAATATTGTTAGAGACCCTAGTATTCCCGCTTCAAAGTTCAAACTACTTTGGGACACAATAAACAATAAACAAACATATAAAAGTACTGTAAAAAATAGAGCAAAAGATGGAACAGCTTTTTATGTAAATACTACAGTTATCCCGATTTTAGATAAAAATGGAGATATTGAAGAGTTTATAGCTATAAGATATGATGTAACAAAAGAGGTTCTATTAAAACATCAGCTTGAAAAAAAAGAGCTTGAACTACAACAATTAAATCAAACATTAAAAGAAAAAGTACAAGAGCAAACTTCTGAACTACTGGAATTAAATCAAACTTTAGAACTTCGAGTTAAAGATGAGATTGCTAAAAATGAAGAGAAACAAAAAATTATGTTTTGGCAATCTAGACTTGCTAGTCTAGGGCAGATGCTTGCAAATATCGCTCATCAATGGAGACAACCTCTAACACAACTAAATCTAAATATTTATAATATGAAGAAATCTTTTCAAGAAAGAAATGAAAAAGATGCAATGAATTTTTATGATGAAACTAAAAAAGTTATTCAAAATATGTCAAGTACAATAGATGATTTTACAAACTTTTTTAAACCAGATAAAGAGAAAAAATATTTTAGCTTAGGAAAAAGTATTGATGAAGCTATTGTTATATTAGATAAAATAATTTTAAATGAAAAAATAGATATAAAAGTAAACTTTGAAGATATAGAGATTCTTGGTATCCCAAATGAACTATCACAAGTTATTATCAATCTTATACAAAATTCAAAAGATGCATTTAATAGTAATAATATAACAAAAAAAGAAATAGAAATATCAACTAAAAAAGAAGATAACTTCGTACTAATTAAAATTCAAGATAATGCAGGTGGAATAAAAGAGGAAAATATGGATAAGATTTTTGAACCATATTTTACAACAAAACATTCAAGTAGTGGAACAGGACTTGGACTTTTTATGTCAAAAATGATTTGTGAACAAGGTTTTAATGGTACAATAAATTTAACAAATAATAAAAATGGGATATTACTTACTATAAAACTACCTTTGGAGGGATAATATGGAAGATAATTCACTTAAATATTTAAAAGTTTTGTTAGTTGAAGATGAAGAAAATTTAGCTTCCTTATTAAAAAGTGCTATTGGGGATAATTTTTACAGTTTTAATATAGCTCAAAATGGGAAAGATGGGATCGAGAAGTTTTTAAAATTTTTACCTGATATTATTATCACTGATATCACTATGCCTGAACTAAACGGTCTAGATATGGCGAAAGAGATAAAAAAAGTAGATTCAACTATACCTATAATAATATTAAGTGCATATAGCCAAACAGAAAAGTTGTTAAATGCAATTGATATAGGGATAGTTAAATATTTTATAAAACCATTTGATCCAGATGAACTTTTAGATTATATCTCTAAACTTAGTCAAAATATTAAAAGTAAACCAATATTATTAAATGATGGTTATATTTTTAATAGAGCTAAAAGAAGTTTATATAAAGATGATAAATATATAGCTTTATCAAAAAGAGAGGTTGCTTTTATTGAACTTTTGATTAAAGATATTTCAGATATAACAGATTCTGAATTAATTAAAAGTAAACTTTGGAAAGGTGATGATGGTAGTGATATAAGACTAAGAAGTTTTATAAAAAGATTTAGAATAAAAACCTCAAAAGATTTAATACAAAATATTAAAGGTAAAGGCTATCAGCTACTTTTATAATAGTCTGTAGGTGCTATCTCCAAATAACATTTAAGTCTTTAGATATTAAAGATTTATTAAATAATTTGCTTGGGTTGGAAATATTTCCAATATTTTGAGAAGTCAATAAAAAATCTTGTAGATAATAAGTTTTATGGTAACCTCTTTTTAAAAGGTCACTTATAATTATATTTATATCATTTTCATTTAACAAATCATTATGAACTGTGGTTCTTATCTCAAACTCTATATCACTTTTAATCAATAAATCTAAAGTTTTACTAAATATCTCATATTGGTTTGACTGTGTAATCTCTTTAAACTTATATGATGGTGCTTTATAATCTAGTGCAATATAATCAATCAGTTCAAGTTCAATTAACTTTTTAATTTGATCGAAGTTTGTCCCGTTTGTATCAAGTTTTATTTTAAAGCCTAGTTTTTTAACCTCACTACAAAAAGGTATTAAATTATGTGAAGTAGCTTCCCCTCCAGATAATACAACACCATCAAGAAGCCCCACTCTTTTTTCTAAAAAAGATAATAGTTCATTAAATGAATATTTTCCATTTTTATTAAATACTATATCTTTATTATAGCAATAATCACATCTCATATTGCATCCTGTCATCCAAACTATACAAGCTAGATGATTTGGAAAATCCAGATGTGTAAATGGTGTTAAATCATAAACAATTTTGTGATTCAACAAACTGTCTTCTTTGTTTATGTTCACCAGATTTGCCTATATTAAAACTCTCAACAGGTCTGTGGTATCCCATAACTCTTGTATAAACAATACACTTTTGTCTTTTGTCTTTTAACTTATTTAAAATCTCATCTCTATTCATCTTTTTCCCCTTCTATTAGTTCATCGTCACATTTAGGACAATATTTATGTTCACCTTTTAAATAGCCATGTTTGGGACATATTGAAAAAAGTGGTGTAACTGTAATATATGGTAACCTATAGTTAGAAATTACATTTTTTACTAGTTTTCTACAAGCTTCAGTAGAACTAACTTGCTCTTTCATATAAAGATGAAGTACAGTTCCTCCTGTATATTTACACTGTAATTCATCCTGTAAATCAAGTGCTTCAAATGGATCAGCAGTTAAATCAACTGGTATTTGAGATGAGTTTGTATAGTATATATTCTCACCAGCACCTGCTTGTAAGATAGAATCTCCATATCTCTTTTTATCCTCTTTAGCAAATCTATAAGTGGTACCCTCAGCAGGAGTGGCCTCTAAATTATAAAGATTTCCAGTTTTTTCTTGATACTGCACCATTTTTTCTCTCATATGGTTTAAAACTTCAATCGCAAACTCTTCACCTTCTTGAGTACTTATATCATAACTATCACTTGTAAAGTTTCTTATCATCTCATTTACACCATTTATCCCTATCGTTGAAAAATGGTTATTAAATCCTGGAAGATACCTTTTCGTATATGGAAAAAGTCCACGATCAAACATATCTTGTATAAATACCCTTTTCTTCTCTAAAGTTGATGAAGCATAATCCATAAGCTGATCAACTCTTAACAATAAAGCCTCTTTATCACCTTTGTGTAAAAATCCAAGTCGTGCCATATTAATAGTTACAACTCCAATACTTCCCGTCATCTCAGCTGAGCCAAACAGACCACCACCTCTTTTTAAAAGTTCACGTAGATCAAGTTGAAGTCTACAACACATACTTCTTACATGACCTGGTTTATATGCTTCTTCATTTGGTATTAGTTTTCCATCTTCATCTCTTTTATATTGGCTACCAATAAAGTTTTGGAAATATGATGAACCAATTTTTGCAGTATTTTCAAAAAGTAAATCTGTATTCTCCCCATACCAATCAAAATCTTCAGTGATATTAACTGTAGGTATTGGAAAGGTAAAAGGTTGACCTGTTTTATCACCTTGGGTCATTATCTCATAATAGGCACGATTTATTTGATTCATCTCTTTTTGAAACTTACTATATGTCATAGCTTCAAAATTATCACACCCTCTTTTTTTTACCTCTTGTAATAACTCCTCATCATCTATCCCTCTAAAAAGATGATTTTGTTCCCTTGTTGGGATTTGGTCTTTCAAATCATCGGGTACAGTCCAATCAATTGTCACATTTGTAAATGGAGATTGTCCCCATCTAGCAGGAACATTTAAATTATATATAAAGCTTCTAATAGCTTTTTTTATCTCTTTATATTCAAGTTTATCTTTAAAAACATAAGGTGCAAGATAGGTGTCAAATGATGAGAATGCCTGAGCACCTGCCCACTCGCTTTGTAGTATTCCTAAGAAATTTGCCATTTGACCTAAAGCTTCTCTAAAATGTTTAGGGGAATCACTCTCTACTCGTCCACGTACGCCGTTAAATCCCTCATCAAGTAATACTCTTAAACTCCAACCCGCACAATATCCTGTTAAACAATCTAAATCGTGAATATGATAGTCACCGTTTCTATGTGAATTTCCCTCTTCCTTATTATATATTTTATCAAGCCAATAGTTTGCTATAACTTTTCCTGCAGTGTTATTTACTAAACCAGCATTTGAGTATCCTGTATTAGAGTTTGCTTTAATTCTCCAATCACTACCGTTGATATACTCTTCTATAGTTTGAGTAGAGTTTATATAAGTTGTATCTTCATCTAAAAAGTTATCTCTTTGCATCTTGTGCATATGACGATATAAAATAAATGATCGCATAACATCAAAATATCTACCTTTATAAAGCTCTTGCTCTATAGAATCTTGAATATCTTCAACGCAAACAACTCTTTTATTTTGTAATCTATCTAAAACATTAAAAAATATTGAATTATCATATATTATATGTTCACTTTTAAAAGCATTTTTAATAGCATCTTCTATTTTATATGAGGTAAACTCTTTAAAACTGCCATCTCTTTTTAAAATATTTTCTACCATATGATACCTTTGAATTTTATTTTATCTATTTATTTAATATCAGTAGTCTATACTAAGAATAGTTAAATAATTATAATTAAAAATGTCACATAAAAGTCACAAATAGCTTTTAATCTCGATGAATAAGTAGAGTATTATAACTTATTTTTATTATAACTTATAATATTTTCTTATTAAGCGATATGAAAGATGTTCTATTCTATAGTTAAAATAATAAAAAGGATTAAGAATGAAAAAATTAATAGTAGCATTTTTATTAGTATCAATTACTAGTTTATTTGCAAATGATGTTCAGGTATTTAGTCAAAAGAATACAGATGGAAAAATTACTCCAAAAACAATTGAGGCTGAGTTTAAAAAGTTGGGATTTTATATATCCGATAACAGAGATATGAATAAACCATTTATGATACAATTTAAAAATACAGATTTTAAAGTTTATAATCTATTTACTTTATATCATATTGATTCAGTTCACAATTTAGCAAAAAAATATCCAAAAATTGGACTTTTTACACCTATGAGTATGTCAATTTACACAAGAAAAGGTGATGATTCAATCAATATTTCATCTTTAACGTTAGATACAATGTCAAGAATTAGTGGAATACCAGCATCAAATCCAGATTTACAAAAAATCGGATCTTTAGTTAAAGAGGCTTTAAAGCTTGCTCTACCAAATGGAAAGTTTAAAACTTTTGATTATAAATCATCATCAACTGCAAAAGAGTTAATCACAAAAATGCACGTTGAAGTTGACCCAGAAGATTGGGAAGATGAAACAGAGGGTATGATTGAGATGATTGAGGGTGGACTTGAAGAAAAAGGTTTTGTTCAAGCTGGATTTACAGATATTAATTATGATTTCAAAAAAATGGGTGATAATTATTTTGATATGTTTGTTTCAGAATCAATTTGTAAACTTCCTGTTATTTATGCTGTAGCAAAAACAAGACCAGAAGCTGGTGCATTTGCTCCTTGTTCTATCTCTATTTATAAAAGAAAAGGTGAGAATATAATGTATGTTGAGTATCCAAATGTATATAACTGGATTGCATCTTTAACAATTGATGATAAAAATGCAATAAAAGAGTTAATTGAGGCTCAAGCTAAAATGGAAGTTATATTATATAATGCAAAAGAGTAATAGAAATTAAAAGAGTAGAGTATTTTATATATTCTACTCTTTTTGATACATTATGTTAGTATTTTGACATGAGTATTGCATTTACATTAAAAAAAGTTATCAGTGGTTTTCTTATGCCTTTATCTATAGGGCTTATCTTTGCTTTAATTGGCTTGTATTATCTATATAAAAATAGTTATAAAAAAGCAAAAATATTTTTAACTTTTAGTATCGTTTGGATTGTAATTGTATCCTACTCTCCTATTTCAAATCTATTATTAATACCACTAGAAACAAAGTATTCTAAACTTGAAAATATCCCTAAAGATGTTAAACATATTTTACTTTTAGGTGCTGATATACAAAATAGAGGATGGGAAGCTTTACGTCTCTATCATAAAATACCAAATAGCAAAATTATCACTTCTGGATATAAGGGAGATAAAAATATTCCAGAAGCGATAAGAACTGCAAATATTTTAATTGAATTAGGTATACCAAAAAAAGATATTATACTTCATCCTAAGCCTAAAGACACTAAAGAGGAAGCGATAAAAATAAAAGAGGTGTTAAAAGATACCCCTTTTATCCTTGTAACATCACACTATCATATGCCAAGAGCCATTGCCTTATTTAATAAAGAGGGGCTTTATCCTATACCTGCACCAACAAATGAATTAAGAGAAGATTATTTAAACTTTTTATCAATGCCTAGTGGCGATTATTTGAACAATACAGAGATTGCTTTGCATGAGTATATTGGATTATTGTGGTCAAAACTAAGAAATCAAATTTAGATTTAATTATATAAATCACTAAATTATAATTTATATAAGTTTATGGTAGTATAAACTTTAATGAACAATAAACAAAAAGGAAACACTAATGAAAATTATTGCTAGTAATTTTAAAACAAATCATACAAGAAAAAGTACAAAAGTGTTTATAGAAGATATAAATAAATTTATAAAAGATGAAGATATAAAAAACGAAGTTTTTATATTTCCAACAGCAACAGCACTTGATAATTTTGAGTTAAATGACAATTTAACTGTAGGAGTTCAAAATGCATATAATGTACAAAACGGTTCATTTACAGGTGAAATAGGTACTGAACAGCTTGATGAGTTTGGAATAAAAACAATTTTAATTGGACATAGTGAAAGACGACATAAGCTGGGTGAGTCTCAAAAAGAGATTGCTTTAAAATATAACTACTATAAATCTTTAGGGTATAAAATAATATATTGTGTTGGCGAACCTTTAGAGGTAAAAGAGTTAGGTTTAACTGAGACATTAGGTTATATCTGGGAACAGTTTGATGGTATAGATTTAAACTATGATAATCTAATTTTAGCTTATGAACCAGTATGGGCAATTGGTACGGGTGTAGTAGCTTCAATTGAAGATATAACAACAATTCATAAAAAAATAAAAAAGAAGATAGATAAGCCACTTTTATATGGTGGAAGTGTAAAAGTAAATAATATAAGTGATATTTTAGATATTAAAAATGTTGATGGTGCCTTAATAGGTACAGCTAGCTGGGATAAAGAAGATTTTAAACAAATAATAAAAATAGCAGGAGATAAGTAAATGATAATGAATGGTAAAAAAGGTGTAATTTTAGGAGTAGCAAATAATAAGTCTATAGCATACGGGATTGCTAAACAGTGTGCCGAGCAAGGTGCAACGATTGCTTTTACATACCTAAATGATTCTTTAAAGAAAAGAGTTGCTCCAATAGCCGAAGAGTTTGGTTTCTCAGATTATGTATACCCTTGTGATGTTTCAAATCCTGATGAGATTCAAGCTTTAGTTAAATCTTTGGAAAAAGATATGGGTAAGATTGACTTTATTGTTCACTCTATTGCATTTGCTCCAAAAGATGGTTTAAGTGGTAGATTTACTGATATTACAAAAGATGCATTTAGAGTTGCAATGGATGTTTCTGTTTACTCTTTAATCGAAGTTACGCAAGCTTTAAAACCGTTGTTAAGTGAAAACTCAAGTGTTCTTACTCTTTCTTATTATGGTGGAGTTAAATATATCCCTAACTATAATCTTATGGGTGTAGCAAAAGCTGCTTTAGAGATGACGGTTAAATATATGGCAGAAGATTTAGGAAAAGATGGTATTAGAGTAAATGCTATTAGTGCAGGACCTATTAAAACTTTAGCAGCAGCTGGAATTGGTGAATTTAGATTTATGCTTAAATGGAATGAAGCTCATTCACCAACAAAGAAAAATGTAACTACTACAGAGGTTGGAAATAGTGGTATGTATCTACTTTCTGATTTAAGTAGTGCTGTAACTGGTGAGATTCATTATGTTGATGGTGGGTTTAATATCATGGGTATGCCTGCTGTTTCATTTAATGAAGAGGGAAAACAAACAATTGCTTGGAATGGTGAAAAGTAGAGATGTCTATAGATTTCAAAGATTTAGCAAATAAATATCAAACGCCTTATTATGTCTATGATTTTAATTATATCTCAAAACAATACCAAGAGTTAAAAGATGCCTTTAAAGCAAGAAAATCTCTTATATCTTATGCTGTTAAAGCAAACTCAAACTTAAGTGTTGTTCAACATTTAGGAGCACTTGGTAGTGGTGCTGATTGTGTTTCTATTGGTGAAGTTAAAAGAGCATTAAAAGTTGGTATTGCAAAATATAAGATTATTTTTTCAGGTGTTGGAAAAACAGATAGTGAGATAAGAGAAGCTTTAGAGTTTGATATTTTAATGATAAATGTTGAAAGTGAAGCAGAACTAAATAGAGTTGAGATTATTGCTAAAGAGTTAAAAAAACTAGCTCGAATATCTATAAGAGTAAACCCAAATGTTGACCCTAAAACACATCCCTATATCTCAACAGGATTACATGAAAATAAATTTGGTGTAGATATTAATACAGCAAAAAGAATGTATATAAAAGCAAAAAAATCTGAACAATTAGATCCTATTGGTATCCACTGCCATATAGGGAGCCAACTTACAGAGTTAGCTCCAATTAAAGAGTCTGTAAATATTGTTGCAGATTTAGTTAGAAACTTAAAATCAGCACTTCAAATTGAGTTGAAGTTTTTTGATGTTGGTGGCGGTCTTGGTATTGTTTATGATGATGAGGTGTTAATTGATACTTATGAATATGCTCAAGTTGTACTTGATGCTTTATTTGGACTAGATATTACTGTAGTATGTGAACCAGGTAGATTTTTAGTTGGAAATAGCGGTACTTTTGTAACTAAAGTATTATATGAAAAAGTTAATGGTGACAAAAGATTTGTTATTGTTGATGGTGCTATGAATGATTTAATACGACCTAGTTTATATGATGCTTATCATAAAATAGAGGTTTTAGATAAAACAGAAGATAAAAGTGACTGTAATGTTGTAGGTCCTGTTTGTGAAAGTGGTGACTTTTTTGCAAAGAATATTGATCTTCCTAAAACAGAGCACAATGATTTAATAGCAATTTATAGTGCTGGTGCATATGGATTTACAATGGCAAGTAACTATAATACAAGAGGAAAAGTAGCAGAAATTGCTATAGAAGATGGTAAAGATAGATTAATTAGAAGAAGAGAAGTATTTGAAGATTTAATATCGTTAGAAGAAAAATATTTACATAATTCGTAATAATTTCAATTTATAAAATAAATTAAAGGATAACCGTATGAATTCAAAAAAAGCACTAATGGGTAATATGAAGATTAGAACGAAGATTATATTACCTACAATCTTGGTTTTAGTTTTAAGTAATTTAGTTTCAGTTTTTACATCAGCATATAAGATGGATGATTTGGCGAAAAGTAATTCAAAGATTGCATTAAGTCAGTTAACAGATTCTATATTTTTAAACCTTAGAACAGCTATGAATACTGGGGATTCTACAATTATTGCAGATGCAGAAGAAAAAAGTAGAGAAAATATCAAAGGTTTAGAGAAGTTTGTAGTTGCACAAAGTAGGGATATGTTATCTTTATTTAATCCGCATAGAACATTTACAACAGATCAAGAGATAATTGATGTATTTAATTCAAAAAAAGAGAATATAATTGAAAGTAATGTTAATGGAATGCATACATTAAGATCTTTAAGACCAATGATAGCTACAAGTGAATGTATAACTTGTCATGTTAACCAACAAGTTGGTGATGTAATTGGTGTAATGGATTTAACATTTAATCTTGAAGAATCTGATAAAATTATTAATAGCACAGTATTAAATCTTATTGTCCAAGCTTTAGCAGTTCTAGTATTGATTACTATATTTATGACATGGCTTATTAAAAGTGCAACTAGACCAATTGATGTATTTCAAAAAGGTCTAGAGATGTTCTTTAGATATATCAACAAAGAGGCAAAAGAGGTTGGATATATTGATGGATATAGTAATGACGAGATTGGGGAGTTGGTAAATTCGGTTAATAAAAATATAGATTCAACAGTTGCTGGAGTTAAAGAGGATGAACGTGTAATTGAAGAGGCAAAAGAGGTATGTAAAAAAGCATCTTTAGGTATCTTTGATGTAAAAATAACAGCAGTTGCGCATAGTCCAGAACTAAATGATTTAAAAGATTTAGTAAACGAACTAATTTCTGCAGTTGGAAACAACATCAATAGAGTATCAACAGTATTAAACTCTTATGATAAAGATGATTATAAAGATAGAATTAATTCAAAAGGAAATACAACTGGAACTATGAAAGATGTATTTGATAAAGTTGATGCTTTAGGAAATTCACTTGCATTAAATGCTAAAACAAATTTACAAAATGGTCAGCAGTTATTAACAGATGCAAATATTTTAGAAGATTCTGTATCAAGTATTAAATCATATTTGACTCAACAGTCAACTCAGTTAGAAACTAACCTAGATGAATTATCAACAATTACAACAGATATAAGACAAACAACGGCACATACTGTATCTATGGCATCATATGCAAAAAATGTAACAACATCAGTTGCAAAAGGTCAGGTATTAGCAAATAAAACTAGTGATGAGATGGATGAGATTGCATTACAGGTTACTGAAATATATGATGCGATTACAATTATTGATCAAATTGCATTTCAAACAAATATTTTATCTTTAAATGCAGCAGTTGAAGCTGCTACTGCTGGTGAAGCTGGAAAAGGATTCGCTGTAGTTGCGCAAGAGGTTAGAAATCTTGCTGGTAGAAGTGCAGAAGCTGCAAATGAGATTAAAGCTTTAGTTGAAAGTGCAACTGCAAAAGCAAATGAAGGTAAAGTAATATCTGATGATATGAAGCAGGGATATACTGACTTAAATGAACATATTAATTCAACTATAGAATTAATTCAAAATGTTACCCAAGCATCTCAATCACAACAAAGTAGAATAGAAAATATAAATACAAATATGAATAGTATTAAAGAAAATACAGTACAAAGTAGACAAATGGCAAATGATGCATCACATATTGCTATTGAAACAAGAGAATTAGCAACAACAATTGTAGAAGATGCACAAGATAAAAAAATTTAATTCGTAAGAGAGGATAGTTTATGTCAGAAGGTAAATCAAAGTTTGGAAATATGAGAATACGAACAAAAATTATTTTGCCAACAATTATTGTTTTGGTTTTAAGTAATTTAGTATCAGTTTTTACATCTGCTTATAAGATGGATGATTTGGCAAAAAGTAATGCAAATATGGCATTAAGTCAACTTACTGATTCAATATTTTTAAATCTTAGAACAGCTATGAATACTGGTGATTCTACAATTATTGCAGATGCAGAAGAGAAAAGTAGAGAAAATATTAAAGGTTTAGAGAAGTTTGTGGTGGCACAAAGTAGAGATATGTTATCACTTTTTAATCCACATATACCATTTACTACAGATCAAGATATAATTGATGTGTTTAACTCAAAAAAAGAGAACATCATTGAAAATTATGATGATGGAAAACATACTTTAAGATCTTTGCGTCCAATGATAGCTACATCTGAGTGTTTATATTGTCATGTTAACCAAGAAAAAGGTGATGTAATTGGTGTAATGGATTTAACATTTAATTTAGAGGAATCAGATGCTATTATTGATAGTACTGTTTTAAATTTAGTTATTCAAGCATTGTTAGTATTGGTAATTATTACAATATTCATGACATGGCTTATACGAAAAGCAACACAACCAATAGATGTATTTCAAAATGGTCTAGAGATGTTCTTTAAATACATCAATAAAGAAGAAAAAGATGTTGGATATATTGATGGATATAGTAATGATGAGATTGGAGAGTTAGTAAACTCTGTAAATAAAAATATTGATGCAACAGTTGCAGGTGTTGAGAAAGATGAAAGATTAATATCAGAAGCAAAAGAGGTGTGTAAAAAAGCATCTTTAGGTGTATTTGATGATGAGATAAAAGCAGTTGCACATAGTCCAGAGTTAAATGAATTAAAAGATTTAGTAAATAAACTTATCTCTGCAGTTGGATACAATATAAATAGAGTATCAAATGTACTAAACTCATATGACAATGATAATTATCAAGATAGAATTAATTCTTCAGGAAATACAACTGGAACGATGAAAAATGTATTTGAGAAAGTTGATGCGTTAGGAAATTCTTTAACATTAAATGCAAAAACTAATTTACAAAATGGTAAACAACTTGATAAGGATACAGATATACTAGAAGAATCTGTGGGAAATATAAAAACAACATTAACACATCAATCAGGACAACTTGAAAATAGTGTAGAAGAATTATCAACTATTACTCAAGATATTAGACAAACAACAGCAGATGCTGTCTCTATGGCATCATATGCAAAAAATGTTACAACTTCTGTGGAAAAAGGTAGACTTTTAGCTAATAAAACTAGTGATGAGATGGATCAAATTGCCCAAGAGGTATCTGCAATATCTGACTCAATTACAATAATTGACCAAATTGCATTTCAAACAAATATTTTATCTTTAAATGCAGCAGTAGAAGCAGCAACAGCGGGGGAAGCTGGAAAAGGTTTTGCCGTAGTTGCCCAAGAGGTTAGAAATCTAGCTAGCAGAAGTGCCCAAGCTGCCAATGAGATTAAAGCTTTAGTTGAAAGTGCAAAAGCAAAAGCAAATGAGGGTAAAATTATTTCAGATGATATGAAACAAGGTTATACTGATTTAAATGAACATATTAACTCAACAATAGATTTAATTCAAAATGTAACTCAAGCCTCACAATCTCAACAAAGTAGAATAGAGCAAATCAATTCAAATATGAATAGTATTAAAGAAAATACAATACAAAGTAGACAAATGGCAACTGAAGCAGAAATTGTAACTAAGAAAACAAATGAGTTAGCAAGAACAATTGTTTCAGATGCAGAAGTTAAAAAGTTTTAAGAGGTAAAATATGATAAATGAAGAAGCTGAACTAAAAATATTACGAGACACTTTGGATAGTATAGATAACGAAGTATTAACACTATTAAATAAAAGAATGAAAACTGTACATAAAGTGGGAGAATTAAAAGCTCAAACAGGTGGTGCTATCTATAGACCTGAGAGGGAAAAAGCGATAATAGATAGACTAGAAAAATTATCTGTAGAAAATAATGGAGCCTTAAATAGAGTAGCTATTGAGGCTCTATTTTTAGAAGTTTTTGCTATAAGTAGAAATCTTGAATTACCTGAAAATATCGCTTATTTAGGACCACAAGGTAGCTTTACTCATCAAGCTGCAGAAAGTAGATTTGGGGCTATGAGTGCTTATTTACCAATTGGTTCTATTTCAGGTGTATTTAGAGAAGTAGCAAATAAAAAAGCAAAGTTTGGTGTTATTCCAATTGAAAATAGTAGTAATGGGATTGTTAGTGATACAATCAATTGCTTTACTGAAAGTAATTTAAAAATTATTGCAGAGGTTATGGTTGATATTCACCATACTTTAGCATCTTGTGTTGATAATGTAAAAGACATAAAGAGAATATATTCAAAAGATATAGCTTTTGATCAATGTCATAAATTTATACAAGATTTAGGGCTTGACGAGATTGAACTTATTCCTGTAGAGTCAACAGCAAAAGCAGCTAAGTTAGCTTATAAAGAGCCAAATAGTGCTGCTATATGTTCTCATGTAGGTGCAAAAATGTATAATCTTCCAATATTATTTGAAAATATTGAAGATAAAGGGAATAATAGAACAAGATTTTTAATTATTTCAAATTTTGAAAATGGAAAAAGTGGAGATGATAAAACATCAATATTGGTTCAACTTTCAAATAAAGCAGGCTCATTAGCAGAGTTTTTAAATGACTTTAATGATGCAAATATAAATTTAACAAAAATTAAATCTCATATCGTAGAGGGTGTATCAACTTTTTTTATAGAGTTTAATGCACATAAAGATGAAGAAGAAGTACAAAAAATATTTACAAAATATGAAAAAGAGATAAAATTTTTAGGAAGTTATGTAAGGGAACAAGATGATATTTAATAAAGTTTTAGATGAAGTTTCAATTTATGAAGCTGGTAAACCAATCGAATTAGTTGTAAGAGAATATGGTGTACACCCAAGAGATATTATAAAATTAGCATCAAATGAAAACCCATATGGAACATCTCCAGATGTAGTAGATGCAATTGCAAGAAAAGCAATAAGTTCTTTTGTTTATCCTGATGATTCAATGTTTGAGTTGAAAGATGCTATATCAAAAAGATTTAAAGTTAACAGTTCAAATATAATTGTCGGAGCTGGTTCAGACCAGATTATAGAGTTTTGTGTACATGCAAAATGTACAAAAAAATCTAAAGTTCTAATGGCAAAAACTACATTTGCAATGTATGAAATCTATGCAAAACAAACTGGTGCAACTATTTTAAAAACACAATCTGATACACATAATCTTGATGAGTTTAGAGAAATATATAAAAAAGAGGGTGCAGATATAATCTTCTTATGCTTACCTAATAATCCTATGGGTGAGTGTCTTGATACTTATGATGTATATAAATTTTTAGATGAAGTTGATGAAAATACTTTAGTAGTTCTTGATGGTGCTTACCAAGAATATGCAAAATATAAAGACGAAGCTAAAAAGATTATTGTAGGTGATGTAACAAAAAAATATCCAAATGTAATATATCTAGGGACTTTTTCTAAAGCATATGCATTAGGTGGATTAAGAGTTGGATATGGTATTGCTAATACAGATATTATAAATACTTTATATAAATTAAGACCACCATTTAATGTTACAACTTTATCACTTGAAGGTGCAAAAGAGGCATTAAAACAAAAAAGCTTTGTAAAAAAATGTATAAAAAAGAACTTTGAACAGATGCAAAGATATGAAGAGTTTGCAGAATCTAAAGGTCTTGAGTATGTACCTAGTTATACAAACTTTATTACAATATATACAGGTGAAAAATCATCAAAAGAGATAGCACAGCAACTATTGGAAAAAGGTATTATTATTAGAGATATGACTGGATATGGCTTAAATGCAATTCGAATCACTATTGGTACAAAAGAACAAAACAGTAAAGTGTTTGAATCATTGGATAATATTTTATAGATGAGTAAAAGATATTATAGTTATGATGAATGTATTGCTGATTGTAAGATTTTATTACCACAAATAGAATCTTATAATCCTGATGCTCTTGTATGTGTAGCACGTGGTGGTCTTATAGTTGGTCATCTTATAAGTGAAGCAATAAATACAAGAGATATTTATACTATAAATTCTATACATTACGAAGATGATAAAAAGTTAAATACATTTGATATATTTAATATACCAGATTTGTCTAACTTTAAAAAAGTAGTTTTAGTTGATGATATTGTTGATAGTGGTGAAACAATGGTAGAGATAACAAGAATTTTAACACAAAAGTATCCAGAGTGTGAATTTAAGGTAGCTTCTCTATTTTATAAACCAACTGCATTAATTAAAGCAGATTTTACAGTACAAGAAGCAAAAAACTGGATAGAATTTTTTTGGGAAGTTGATTTAAAAAAATAAAATGATAAATACAGATATAAAAAATAAAAATACAGAAGAATTAAATATATTAGCACAAGATATAAGAGATAGAATTATTGAAGTGGTATCAGTTAATGGTGGTCACTTTAGTTCAACTTTGGGTGCAGTAGAGTTAACTATAGGTATGCATAAAGTATTTGATAGTACTTACGACCCTTTTATATTTGATGTATCTCACCAATGTTATCCTCATAAATTATTAACAGGTCGTTGGGAAGAGTTCTCTACATTAAGACAGTTTAATGGAATTAGTGGGTTTACAAAACCAAAGGAATCTAAATCAGACTATTTTGTAGCGGGACATAGTTCAACTTCTATATCTCTGGCTGTAGGTGCTGCAAAAGCAAATAAGTTAGAAAACCTTGATAAGGTACCAGTTGTTATGATTGGTGATGGTTCAATGACTGCTGGTATGATATATGAAGCCTTAAATGAACTTGGTGATTTAAAACTACCTATTGTAATTATTTTAAATGATAATGAGATGAGTATAGCAAAACCAATTGGGGCAATAAGTAAACATCTTAGTAAACTTCTTGCAGGAAAATTTTATCAAGGTTTTAGAGATAAAGTTGACCATATAGTTAAAAACTATATGCCAAAGGGTACAGACTATATTGCTAAAAGGGTTGAAGAGAGTTTGAAGCTAATCACTCCAGGAATTATTTTTGAAGAGATGGGTATAGATTATATTGGTCCAATTGATGGTCACGATATTGAAGAGATAATTGAAACTTTAACTTTAGCTAAAAACTTAGGAAAGCCTGTAATCCTTCATGCAAAAACTACAAAAGGTAAAGGTTATCCTATCGCAGAAGGTCACCATGAGCATTGGCACGGAGTAGCTCCATTTGATATTTCAACTGGAATATTTCATAAAAAAAGTGGTTTAAAAGCTGCAACATCTGTATTTAGTGATGTTTTATATAATCTTGCATTAAATGATGAAAAGATTGTGGGAGTAACTGCTGCAATGCCAAGTGGAACTGGTATGGATAAACTTATAAATGCTTTTCCTGATAGATTTTGGGATGTAGCAATTGCTGAACAACATGCCGTTACTTCTATGGCAGCTATGGCAAAAGACGGATATAAACCATTTGTTACTATATATTCTACATTTTTACAAAGAGGATTTGATCAAATTATACATGATGTTTGTTTGATGAATTTACCAGTTGTATTTACAATAGACAGAGCAGGAATTGTTGGTGCAGATGGTGAAACACACCAAGGACAATTTGATATAAGCTTTTTAAGATTTTTACCAAATATGACTTTATTTGCTCCAAGAGATACAAAAACATTAGAGTATGCTATAGAGTTTGGTGCAAATTTTCCAACACCCTGTGCTATAAGATACCCAAGAGGTGCATTTGCACAATTAGAATTTCCTTCTACAAAGTTTGAGTTAGGAAAAGGTGATGTTCTAAAAACTGGAAAAAGTAATATAGCATTAATTGGATATGGGGCAGGGGTGAGTCGAGCAGTAGAGACATCAAAATATCTTGATATTGATGTAACAATAGTAGATTTAAGATTTGTAAAACCACTAGATAAAGAGTTGTTAATAGAGTTATCAAAAAGTTGTACAAAATGGTATATATTTAGTGATAGCCAAAAACAAGCAGGAGTAGGTTCTGCACTTTTAGAGTTTATAAGTGATGAAGATTTAGATGTAAAAATAAAATCTTTTGAGTACGAAGATATATATATCCAACATGGAGATACAAAAGTTTTAGAAGAAAGTTTAGGTATTTTACCTTCTCAATTAGCTAAAAAAATTAGCTAATTCTTAATAAAACCTTTCTACTTAAACTTCAGATTTTCTTTTAAACTTTAATAAACAACACTTTAGATAAAATATCTACATTTAATAAAACAATTAAGGGTAGATATTTGAATAAGTATTATTATGAGCTTACTATTAAGCCAAATTTATATTATGAATTATTTCTAGATTTAGTTTCAAGTTTAACTCAAGAAGCTATTGAAGAACTAAACAATACAATAATCATACGAAGTGAAGAAGAACTAGATACTATAGAATCAGGTATGATAGCTTTTGCAAAAGAGTTGTCAACTGCATTTAGTACGGAAATTGTATGTGAAACGATCAATGAAAAAAAAGAAAATCAAGATTGGATAAAACTATACCAAGATAGTGTTCAGCCAATAGAAGTAGGAAATTTTTATATCCATCCAAGTTGGAATGAACCAATGGAAGGTAAAATAAATATTGTTATTGATCCAACTTTAGCTTTTGGTTCTGGTCATCATGAAACAACAAATGAGTGTTTAAGAGCATTAGAAAAATATGTTAAAAAAGATGACACAGTTTGTGATGTAGGAACAGGAAGTGGTATATTGGGAATTGCAGCTTCTAAAATAGGTGCGGTAATTGATATATGTGACACTGATATAGTTGCAGTTGAAGATGCAATTAAAAACTTTACTGCAAATGGTGAAGAGGTAAATGAATATTGGGAAGGGTCTGCAAATACTACTATAAAAACATATGATGTAGTTATTGCAAATATTGTTGCTGATGTATTAGCAATGATCTCTAAAGATATTAAAAAAGTCGCAAAAGATAACGGTATCATAATACTATCTGGTATTATGGAGCAACATAAACAAAAAGTACTTAAAAAGTTTAATGACTGTGAAATTATTGATGAATTACAACAAAATGAATGGGTAACTTTAGTAGTAAAAAAGGGAAATAATGAGTAAGCAACAAAATAACAACAACAATAATAATGATAATAACAATAATCCAAATGGTTTTTTTGATAAAAATCCAATAGTAGTATTTGTAATATTCTCTATTGTTACAATAATGGCATTTAAAAGCTTTTTTCCAGAAGATGCAATGAATGTAAATGGTGGAACAGCAGCTTATGGACAAACAGTAAATAAAAGTATTGCTTATTCTGATTTAAAGAAATTAATCGCAAATGGTCAAATTGAGTATGTTGGTATTGGAGACACATCAATAAAAGCAGTGAGTAAACCTGAAGGTGGAACAGTAACTACTTATAGAGCAAGAAAAGTTATTCCTGATAATACACTTATCCCTATGTTAGAACTTCAAGGTGTAAATTATGGTGGTGTTAATGAGCAAAATCTATTAGCAGATATGTTATTTGGATGGGTTTTACCACTATTTTTCTTCTTTGCAATTTGGATGTTTCTAGCAAAAAGAATGTCAAAATCTATGGGTGGCGGAGCTGGTGGTATTCTTGGTATGGGTGGTGCTAAGAAGATGATAAACAGTGAAAAACCAAATGTAAAATTTGAGGATATGGCAGGAAATAAAGAGGCTAAAGAGGAAGTATCAGAGATAGTAGAATTTCTTAGAAGTCCTGATAAATATATTAACTTAGGTGCTCAAATACCAAAAGGTGTTTTACTAGTAGGACCTCCAGGTACTGGTAAAACTCTTTTAGCAAAAGCTGTAGCAGGTGAAGCAGATGTTGAGTTTTTAAGTGTAACAGGATCATCATTTATTGAGATGTTTGTTGGAGTTGGAGCTTCAAGGGTTCGAGATCTATTTGAACAAGCAAAGAAAAATGCACCTGCAATTATTTTTATTGATGAGATTGATGCTATTGGTAAAAGTAGAGCATCTGGTGGAATGGGTGGAAATGATGAGAGAGAACAAACTCTAAATCAACTTTTAGCAGAGATGGATGGATTTAGTAGTGATGGTGCTCCTGTAATTATTCTAGCAGCTACAAATAGACCAGAGATACTTGATCCTGCACTTTTAAGACCAGGAAGATTTGATAGACAAGTTTTAGTTGATAAACCTGATTTAGAGGGTAGAGTTGAGATTTTGAATGTTCATATTAAAGGTGTGAAAATTGCTAAAGATGTTGAAATAAGAGAGGTTGCTGTTATGACTGCTGGTTTAGCAGGTGCAGATTTAGCAAATATTATTAATGAAGCTGCACTTCTTGCAGGTCGTGCTGAAAAAAGTGAAGTAACTACAGAAGATTTTAAAGAAGCTGTTGAGAGACAAATTGCTGGTCTTGAAAAGAAAAGTAGAAGAATAAGTCCAAAAGAGAGAAGAATTGTTGCTTATCATGAGTCAGGTCATGCACTTATTGCAGAGGTTACTAAAGGTGCTAAAAAAGTAAATAAAGTATCTATTGTTCCACGTGGACTTTCAGCACTTGGTTATACATTAAATACACCAGAAGAAAATAAATACTTAATGCAAAAGCATGAACTTATGGCTGAAGTTGATACTCTTCTTGGTGGTCGTGCAGCTGAAGAGGTATATATTGGTGAGATTAGTACTGGTGCTGGAAATGACTTAGAAAGAGCAACAGATATTATTAAATCTATGGCTACTATATATGGTATGAGTGATTTAGATATTGCAGGTTTAATGGTTTTAAGTAAACAAACAAATCAATTTTTAGGTGGTGGTCAAACAAGTAAAGATTATAGTGATGAGATGGCACATAAGCTTGATGAGCATATTAAAAATACTTTAGATGAAAGATACAAACTTGTACTACAAACTTTAAAAGATCATAATGAAGCTATGGAAGAAATGACAGCTGAATTACTTGAGATAGAGGTTATTACAGGGAAAAGAGTTCAAGAGATTATTGTTAAAAATGGTGGTACAGTTTTTAATGACGATGATCTTCATCACGATAAAAAAGATGAAGAGATAGAAAAAACTGAAGATACTAAAGCTATAGACGAATCTAAGGAAGAGACTAAAAAAGATGAAGAGTAGTTCAATTATTTTAACTCAAGGGTATAAATATATTATTGCAATATTTATTGTTGCAATAATAACTTCATTATTAGACTTGGAAGTTTTAAGTGCAATTTTGTATATATTAACATTTTTCACTTTATTTGTTTTTAGAAATCCAAATAGGGTTATATTTAAAAATGAAAATGCTATTTTATCACCTATCGATGCTAAAGTAAGTGCAATAGATATTATAGATGGTAATAAAGTAATTTACTGTAAAGTATCACCATGTGATACACATATTGTAAGGTCACCATCGAATACAACTATAGAAATCAAAGAATTTAAAAATGGTTTAAACTTAAATCCCAATAGTTTAAAAGCAAATATTTTAAATGAACAAATGACATTTAAATTTACAAATATGAAACTAAAACTAATATCTGGAATTTGTAATCCTAAGATAGAATATACAGAAGATACAAATGCTTTACAGGGTGAACAAGTTGCAATATTTATTGATGGTTTAGCTGTAATTACTGTAAAAGATAGTATTTCATTAGATATTAATATTGGCGATAAACTAACTGCGGGACAATCTGTTTTATTTACTAAATAAACTTAATAATAGTATTTAGAGACTCTTTTATAGTACTATTATTGAACCATCTTGAACTTTTATCTTTTCTAAAAGTTCATACTCAAAAACTTCAGCACCATATAGTTCCATAGCTTCATCATAAGTTGGATTTGTTTTACAATATTCTATAAAATTATCTTTACTTTTTATCTCATTTTTACATCCAACAAAATCTTCAATAAATTTATCTATATTATAAATTGCTTTAGCTTTACCCTCTTGAAGTAATTTATTTGTACCTTCACTCTCATTTAATCTGTGCGGTAATACATATATAGATTTACCCATTTTTAAAGCATACTCTACGCTTCTCATTGTTCCACTGTTAAGGTCGGCTTGAGTTACTATTAGAATCTCACCTAAGGCTACTACCACCTCATTTCGCAAAGGGAATGTATATTTTGTTGCTGTTTGAGTATTTTTAAATTGACTTAATATTAAGCCATTATTTTCAATATCTGTGATAAGGTTTTTATTCACTACTGGATATTTTATATTTAACCCAGTCCCTGCAACTGCTATTGTATTAGAAGTTCCTGCACCATTATGTGCAATTGCATCTACACCCATTGCTGCACCACTTACAATAGTTATATTGTTGTTTGATAACTCTTTAGATAATAGATGTGTAAATTGTTGAGTGTATTGATTTGGTTTTCTTGTACCTACTATTGACACTTTTCTTTTTTTTAGTAACTCTATATTGCCTTTGTAAAATATCTCTTTAGGATATTTTTTCATTAAGTCTAAATCATCTATATGAAAATCTATACTTTTAATCATAATGACTGTACAAATACTAGTTCTACACCTTTTAAAAGGTGTTTTGATTGTTTTAGTGTACTAAACGTAATACTGTATGGATGACCAATTGCTATTGCACTTCCATTTTTTTTAGCAATAGTAACTGCACGTTTAAGTTGTTTTTGTATATATTTTTTATCTTTTTTATTATCTAAAAATATATTTCGTGTTAACACTCTCATTCCATATTTTTTTGCAGATTTTAACACAACAGAATTTGCAGTTGTTTTACTATCTATAAACGTATAATTGTACTTTTTAAGGACTTTTAGTAGTTTATCCATAGCTACTTCATTTGAAGTGTATTTACTTCCTGTGTGGTTATTTATAAACTTTGCTTTTGGGTATAGGCTTTTTAATGTTTTTATTTTATTATCAATCTTTTCTATACTATGACCAATATAAAGTGTATCAACCTCTTCGTAATTATGGCTACTAGCTTCTAAAGGTAAGTGAATCATATACTCATTTAAATTGTTGGTAACCTTGGCAGAATTTCTATGATGTTTTGTAGGTGGTAAAAATGCCATATTTACAATATATCCAATATCTTGTATTCTTTTTATTTGCCTAGATGTTGTAACATCATCAATAATAACAGCAAGTTTTGGTAATCCAGTATCTTTTTTTCTTATTGGTAAATCAATTATTTCTTTTTTATCAATCTCTTTTTTTACTAATTTAGGTTCAATTTCTTTTATAACTTCTTTTTCTATTAGTTTCTCTTTTGATATTATATTGTCACTAATTTGTTTTATGTATGTTGGAGTTTCCTCTTTAAAATTATCTTTATATTTAAATTTATCTTTTAATTCTATTTTTTTTTCATCTATATATACTTGATTATCAATATTTGATACATACTCTATCTCTAATGCTTTTGTTTTTTCTTCAAAATATTTTGCTTCTTCATTCTTTGATATTTTATCTTCTATTATTTCTTGTTTTAGTTTTTCTTCTTTGATTTTTTCATTTTTGATATTATTATTTATTTTATTCTCATTTGATACATATAGGTATCCTATAATAATAAAAGCAATAGCTGTTATAGCTACAAGAATATTACTTAGAGCAAAAAGTTTGAAAGATTTTTTCGTAGATTTTATATTTTTTATAGGTGGTTTTTTAGTTTTTGATTTTTTCATAATATGTAGATATAAAAAATCAAAGAGTTAAACTCTTATGATTTTTTATTTTTAGAACCTAGTTAGTATCTTGATCTACAATTTTACCTGCAGAGATCCAAGGCATCATCTCTCTTAAAGAATTACCTGTTTTAGTGATAAGTTTTTCTTTATCGTTTGCTCTTTCAGCATTCATTCTAGGGTATCCAGCTTGACCTTCTAAGATAAAGTCTTTTGCAAATCTACCATCTTGAATTTCAGTTAAGATATCTCTCATAGCTTGTTTTGATTCATCATTGATAACTCTTTTTCCAGAAACATAATCTCCGTACTCAGCAGTGTTAGAGATTGAATATCTCATATCAGCAATTCCACCTTCGAACATTAAGTCAACGATTAGTTTTAACTCATGAAGACATTCAAAATATGCTAACTCAGGAGCATATCCAGCTTCTGTTAATGTTTCAAAACCAGCTTGTACAAGTGAAGCAGCTCCACCACATAATACAGCTTGCTCTCCAAATAAATCAGTTTCTGTTTCATCTTTGAAAGTTGTTTCAATAATAGCAGTTCTTCCACCACCAATAGCAGATGCATAAGAAAGAGCTAACTCTTTAGTAGTTCCTGATGGATCTTGACCAATAGCAATAAGATCAGGAATTCCTCCACCTCTTACAAACTCAGATCTTACAGTATGACCTGGAGCTTTTGGTGCAATCATTGTTACATTGATATTTGCAGCTGGTTTAACTCTTCCATAATGGATATTAAATCCATGTCCAAATGCAATAGTAGCACCATCTTTTAAGTTTGGAGCTATTTCGTTATCATAGATTTCAGCTTGATTTTCATCTGGTAATAAAATCATAACAACATCAGAACATGCTGTTGCTTCAGCAACTGTTAATGTTTCAAAACCTTTTGCAACTGCTTTATTCCAAGAAGAACCATCTTTTCTTAAACCAACACAAACTTCAACACCAGAATCTCTTAAGTTTTCTGCGTGAGCGTGACCTTGTGAACCAAAACCAATCATTGCTACTTTTTTTGACTTGATTAAGTCAATGTTACAATCTTTATCATAATAAACATCTAATGCCATATTATTTCCTTTATTTAAATTTATTTCGCGATTATATCTAAAAGTTGTTAAAAAAATCAACTTTATATGTTTTTTTTATAAAATAAGATATTAATTACTATGAAATAATACTATTTATTTTTGGTAATTCTATTTTAAAACATGCTCCAATATAACTTTGTTCTTTTATTTTTATATTTTTATTTTGAACACTAATCTTACCATTCATATGTTTTTCAATAATATCTTTACTCATATACAACCCTATACCTGTACCTTGACTTTGGTGTTTTGTTGTAAAATAAGGATCAAATATTTTTTCCATAATATCTTTAGGTATTCCACCAGCATTATCTTGTATATAAATTATATTTGATTTACCTGAATCCTCACATATGATTCGAACAAATTTATTTTTTACTTCACTACTAATAATTGCATCTTTTGCATTATTTAAAATATTCATTAATACCTGAGACAACTCACTTGGCATACCATGTGTTATTAGCTTATGATTCTCATCATACTCTTTAATTATCTCAATATCATTATCTTTATAAGTAGAACTAGTAATAGATAATGTCTCTTTAATACTTTTAAATATATTAAAATCTACTTTTTCCTTATCTTCTCTAAAGAAACCTCTAAAGTCTTCAATAGTTTGATTTAAGAAGTCTACATAACTCATAATATTAGTATATGATTGTTTGATATCCTTATCGTCTGTTAAACCAAGATCCATTTGAAGTACCATACCTGAAGCAGTTGTATTTATTGCACTTAATGGTTGTCTCCATTGATGTGCAATATTACCTATCATCTCACCTAAAGCTGCAAATCTTGACTGTTGAATCATCTGTCTATCTTTTTCTCTTGCTTTTGCTGATTCTATTATAACTTTTTGCTCAAGATTTTCATTTAATTCTTGAAGCTCCTTAGTTTTTTTCTTAACAATTAATCCTAAATTATCATTCATACTAGCTAATTTAATTTGAGAATTAATCTCTGTTGTAATATCATTTAATGTAATAATTACAACCGATTCTCCCGTATTATCATCTAAAATTGTTTTTGTTGCTTGAATTAAAAAGTGATGTTTTATCCCATTTTTTTTAATTATTACTTTAAAATGTTTTTCTGGATATTTTATTATATATTCAGCCCAACCCATACCTTCATAATCTTTCTTTATTATATACTCATCACTTGGTATGCTCTCTTCAAAAAAGTCGCATATACATTGTGCATCTTTTTTAAATTCTTCAAAATTCTTATATTGATTAAAGAATTTAAGTAGTTGTCTATTTGCATCAATCATATTCTCACCATTACTAACAATGATAATATTAGATTGAGCATCTAATATTGCACGGATTGATCTTTCTTGTTTTTTTTGTTTTGCAAGTGTTTGATTTAAATGTATATTTAAATCAAACATTTTTTGACTCTCTTTATTTACATTTCTAATAATCATATATCCAACGATAAGTACTATTAAAACAATTATAAGGATAAGATAAATTTTAATTCTCATATATTTTAATTTATCTTCTGATATCTTTGTTTTTAATGTTTTTAAATCGACTTCACCCTCGTATAGTAATCTTCTAATATTTTCAGAAAGTCGTGTAAAATAAGAAGGTAATATTTTATAATATCTTCTAATCTTTTTAGAAGTTTTAGAAAACAATTCACTATCTTTATTTTTTCTATACCTTTCTCTATTTTCTAAAAGAGTGTTAACATTCTTTAACATGGTTACCATCTCTAATAGTTTTGGCTTAATATCTATTACCTCTAAAGAGAGTTCTTCCTCATTATATTTTTTATATACTACATCTTTAACAGTATTTAGATGCCCAGCAATATTTAATCTAATATCTCTTTTTAAAGTTCCACCATTTTCTAATATATTTAAAGAGTTGTTTATAATGTTTATTTTATCTTTTATCTTATTGATAATAATATCTCTAGATCTTTGAGATGAAGTTGTTGTTGCTAATTCATGAAATAATGACCTTATCTCAATTATATCATTTGATATAAATTCCCCTATTGTTAATTTAGCAGATAAGTTATGTGTTTCATTATCTAATTTATTAACTAACTCTACAAATACTTTGTTTAAGCTGTATAAAGACAAGAATCCAACCATAAAAATACTTATCAATAGGATAAGTTTTTTATTAATATTATTTTTATTAATCATATTTTTTCTTATCTAAATCCATATTTTTTCATAATTTTTTGACCATCTTTTGATGCTGCATACTTCATAAATTCCATTGATATATTTTTATGCTTTGAAAATGAAAGTAAATTCAATACTAATTTTTTCTTTGGAGCATATATTTCTTCAATATCTACAATATCAATATATTTACTATTTTCATCCCATAATCCTGTTGCTCTCCAATTCACAGTCATATCAACTTTCTTCTCTATTATTGATTTATTTAAATTTCTAGAATCTGTACCAATCTCTATAGTTCTATCAAATGATTCATCATAAAAATCTTCACCTTTGTATTTTATTAGTATTTTTTTGGTCATTTTTCCTATGCTTCCACTTTTAGGATTACATAAAATTGTTGAGATCTCTTCCTTAACTAAATCATCTAATAATTTAATATTTTTTGGATTACCTTTTTGTACAAAAATTGCAGCTTGGTTAAACCCAATATATTGACTATCAAGAAGATAGCCATCTTTTAAATTTGATTTTCTATATGAATCAGAACCTGGAAGATACAGGTCACCTTTTTTGGAATAGCTCAATGATTGATAAAGATCTTTTGAACCACCTTGAATTATTTTAATATTACAGTTATATTTTTTTTCAATCACTTTTGAAATTTCAACCATAGGCTTTACCATAGTTATACCACAATACAATAGTAATGTAGGCTTACTTGATGCATACAAACTAGATACCGACATAAAAACAAAAATTAATACTAAGCTTTTAATCTTTTTCATTATCATTTACCTTTTCCTTAGAATCTGCTATTATTGTAGCATAGTTCATCTTTAAGATGATTTTTAATAAATAAAAAAGTTAGGAATAACGTGAAAAAACTAGAAGAGATATATAAAACTCAAACTCAACCTATTGTAAAATTCACTGATAATAGATATATCTTAAATAGTAGATATAAAATAGGTAAAATTAATTTATCTAATAAATTTGCTATGTTAGATTTAGAGAAAAACAGTACACAAAAGATATTTATTGAGTTTGATAATTTAAATGGCGCGTATGATGGAGATACAGTAGTAGCACAAGTACTATTTAATCCAAAAGGAAAAACCAGAGCAAAAGTTGTTCATATTGTTGAATCTGGTAATAATGAAATACTTTTGATTTGCAAAGAGAATAAACTTTTTACAATCAAAGAAAACATTCAAATTATGACAAACTCTCTAAATCTTTTAGAGGGTGATGTAGCATTAATACAAAATAATAATGTTAATAAACATTTTGGAAATATAAAAGATCCTAAAATTGATGAGAAGATTTCACTTTATCTATATAATGAAAGTTATAGATTAGAGCAATTTAAATATATAGCTAATAAACCGTCTACAATAGGTAAAAGAATTGACTTAACTCATTTAAATTTTTGTACAATAGACCCTGCAAGTGCTAAAGACCATGATGATGCAATATATTTTGATGAAAAAACATCTGAACTTTATGTGGCAATTGCTGATGTTAGTGCTTATGTAGAACAAGATAGTTCATTAGATAAAGAAGCAGCTAAAAGAGCTTTTTCTGTCTATTTACCACATAAAGTTTTACCTATGCTCCCTTTTGAACTTAGTACTGATTTATGTTCGCTTGTTCCAAATAAAGAGAGGTTTGCATATGTATTTAAAATTAAACTTGATATAGAAAATACAAAAGTAAAAGAAGCTGAACTTTTTGAAGCAACTATAGAGTCAAAAAATAAATATTCTTATGAATATATTGATGATGTTTTAGAACAAAAAAACTCGAATAATGAGTTTGTAAAGCTTTACAATATAACAAAAAGATTTAGAGATAAAAGACTTAAAAATGGTTATGACTTTAGAAATGACGAAATAAGACTTATTTTAGATAAAGATGAAAATCTTGAAAGTTATAATGTAGAAACCTCATCTCCATCACATAGTTTAGTTGAAGAGTGCATGCTACTTGCTAACCAAGAAGCAGCAAAAAAATTGAAAATGATAGGTATATTTAGAGTTCACGATGAACCATCTCCTGCAAAACTAAAAAAACTTTTAGATGAGGTAAATGAACTAGGACTAAAAGCAAAACTAAAAAATGATGTACATAGTACAATCTTAAGTATTCAATCAAAAGCCGCGTCAGCAAATATTGAGCAAGAAGTTGATGAACTAATCATACAGTCTCAACAACAAGCAAAATACAGTAGTATCAAGCAGGAGCATTTTGGATTGGGATTTAAAGATTATTCACATTTTACTTCACCTATTAGAAGATATGCAGATTTAGTTTTACATAGAATTTTAAAAACTCATGATATTCCAAAAGATATTGAAAATGTTTGTGAAGATATAAGCTCAAAAGAGAGAGAAATCGCATCTTTAGTTTGGGACTATGAGGATAGAAAATACGCAAGATACTTAAACAATAGTATTGATAAACTATTTACTGCACGTGTTGTAGATACAACAAATAAAATTGTAAAACTAGATGATTCATCTATGAAAGGTGCTAGAGTTTATCTTGATAACTATTCAGGAGAAAAACTTTTTACAGAACTTAAAATCAAAATAATATCAAGCGATATTATTTCTAAAAAGGTTATTGGTAAGGTTATTAAATAATATTTTTAGTCTAGTCTAATTTTAGATTAGACTAGACTAATTAAGAGTTTAGTGGTAACTCGATATTAAATTGAGCACCTTTATATATTTTGTCATTGTGAGTGAACTCTACGTTTTGAACAGATAGTTTTCCATTCATATGTTTTTCTATAATCTCTCTTGACATATATAAACCGATTCCTGAGCCTTGTGTATCTTTTGTTGTAAAGTATTGGTTAAATATATTATTTAAATTTTCTTGAGATATTCCCCCACCGTTATCTATAAAGGATAATATTATTTTATCATCATTTATAGTTGAATCTATAAATATAAATCTTTCTTTTTTAGGATTGTTTTGAATAAGAACATCTTTTGCATTGTTTAATAGGTTTAAAATTACTTGTATAAACTCACCTTTGATTCCATCAACTTTTATATCGTTTAAGTTGATAAACTCTACTATATTATTTTTATTTAAAATAGGGATAATTAGTTCTATACTTTTTTTAATACACTCTTTTAAATTAAATGTACTTATTTTATGGTCAGGTTTTAAAAAATTATGAAAATCATCAATTGTTTGAGATAAGTATATAGTACTATCAATGATTCTATCCATCCCCTCTTCAAACGATTCATCGCTTAATTTGTTTAGTTCTTTTTGAAATTGAAGTCCACTTGCATTTACTGATATAGCACTCAATGGTTGTTTCCATTGGTGAGTGATATTTGTAAGCATCTCACCCATAGTAGCCATCTTTGAATATTGGAATATCACTTTTTCTTGTTCTTTTCTTTTCTTTACCTCTAACTCTACTTTTGTTTCTAATTCTTTATTTTGTAGTATTAATTTTTTATTAGAATTTTTTATAGATATTTGTTCATATCTTTCTTGACAAATTTTTTGCATATTGCTTATTAGTTCTTGAACATTAATTGGCTTTATAATAAAGTCTGATATTCCATATTTTATAGATTCTAATGTATATTTGGTATCTGAATGAGCAGTAGTAAAAATAAACGGTATATCTTTATCATATTCTCTAATTTTTTGTAAAAGTTCGATACCATTCATCTTTGGCATATTAATATCACTAATTATTATATCGATTTTGTTATTTGTTTCTAAAGAATTCTTAAAACTATTTAAACCGTCAATTCCATTAATACAAGAGATAACATTACGAAACAATGCATCAAATATATTTTTTAAATTTGCATTTAAAGTTTCATCATCTTCTATATAAAGGATAGTTAGTTCTTTGAAAAACTCTTTATTAAAAGACTCTTTATGTTTTGTGATGTTATTTGTTTGCAACATAAATTACCTTTAATTTTAAATTGCATTATTATAACATAAATTTATAGAGTAAATATGTCATTTTAAATTAAATTCAACAAAAAGGTATTATTTTATATTAGTTATTTTTTTAAACATTCAAATATAGTAGTTTTATACCTGAATGTTTAATAAAGTTTTATGTTTACTCTTCAAACTCCATCTGTTCAAAAAGTCTTGCAATATTTTGTTTTGCTAACTCTTTAAATGTATCAAGATGTTCATATGCTGATAAGTCAATCTCATAAGCCTCATTTAGTCCACCATCATCTTCAATAATTTTAGAAATTTCAGTTCTTAAATATACAATATAATCTTTTGTATATTTTGTAACAGTTGGCATATCAGTAACATCACCGTGACCTGGGATTACTATTTTTGCATTTAGGGCAGCTAACTTTTCCCAAGCTTCTAGCCACTTTAGAGTTTCTGTGATTTTAAATATTGGTAAAACTCTTTGATTAAAAGCTAGGTCACCAGCAAATAAGATTTTCTCTTTTGGTAACCATATAGATATATCACTATGTTCATGTGCATACCCAAAGTATAAAGCTTCTACAACTCTTCCACCTAAATCAAAAACTCTTTTTTCTTCAAATATTTCATCGGGAATAACTATTTTAGTCCCAAGCATTTTATCTTTTAAAGTTCTGACTTTCCTATCTAAAATATTTTGCCCTTTTTGGATAATCTCTTTTTTTGCAATAGTCTGTGAAACTATAGTTGCACCTTGCTCTTTCCAATAAGAAGAACCAAGCATTGCATGACTTTGAGAGTTTTCTAAAACTACATATTTTACTGGAAGATTAGTGATCTTTTTTATCTCTGCATCTAAAGCTTTAGCTAACAGATAGTTACCAGCTGCATTCCATACTAAAACAGACTCATCACCTATTATAAAACCAAGGTTGTTATTATGATTTGAGTTTTCATATGTTCCAGGAGAAGTTTGACCTATTGATGTATATACGCCATCACCTACTTTTTGAATTTTAGAATATAACATTGATTGAGGATATTTATCTAAAGAACTCGTTGGTAATTTTGCCTCTTGCCAAGCTTTAAAACTCTCTTTATAGTAGTAGATATTTTTATATCCCATATTTTCAAGTGTTTTTGCAGCTAAAGCACTTCTATTTCCAGTAAAACAATGAACCACTAAAGGTTCATCTTTTTTTACTTCATCTTCAATTCTAAACTCTAAAGTACCTCTTGAGATATTGGTAACTCTATTTGCTTTTATAAAACCACCTTGTTTTAAAATATCAGACTTAGGTCTCACATCAATTATTTGAGTATTAGGATTTTTTTTCAATAACTCTACTAATTGATTAGTATTAATTGTTTTAATCTCTGCATTAAGAGATACAATAAACGAAATATTAACTAAAATTAATAGTATTGTTTTATTAAACACAATTTACTCTTTCTATTACTGTGGAACTATTGTTGTTAAATTTAAACTTGTCCAGCTATTCATACCACCTCTATACCATAGAAGTTTTTCTTTTGGATAGCCGATTTTTAAAAGGTTTTCAATTGCCCATACTGATTGTGGACACCATGTACCATTACAATATAAAAGCATAGTTTTAGCATTACTAAAGTCATATACAGCATCTTCAAACTCTACACCAGCAGTATCTAAAACTATTTCAAAGTCAGCATTTTTTGGATCAAAACTTTTAAAAGGCATATTTATAGATGATGGTATTGTTCTTTTTTCATACCACTCTAACATTCTAGCATCTACTAAAAGTAAACTATCATCTGTCTGTGCTTTTTGCATAAATTTTATAACTTCTAGCTCTCCATATGTTTCAATACCGTCAGATATTTTTATTGGAGATATAAGTCCAACTGTAGTAACATAAGTTTTTTTACACTCTTCTGGAACATCTGCTCTTGCATAGTCTCCACCCCAAATTACATTTGGATCCATACCATTTACATTTTTACATTTATCATTATGTATTCTTTTTATTGCAATCTCTTTGTCGTTTCCATTTTCATCTTCATAACTTATTGTCACGCCTTGCTTTTTTAGACTTAATCCATTTGCAAATAATGTAGACATACTTATACTCAATATAAGTGTAGCTTTTCCTAGTGTTGATAACATATTAATCTCCTGATTATTTTTATTTTTCAGTATAACTAATAATTATATAATTTTTCTTAAATCATGAATTTAATATAATGATTTTTATATTAGAAACTAAGTATAGGAAGAGTAAAGAAATTATAGTTATAATATAAATATGTATAAAAATGTATTCGACAAAGAATTAATCTCAAATATAACTTACAATGCTTACTTGTTTTATGGACAAAGTGATTATCTAGTTCAAGACTATAGTGATGTAGTTTCAAAAAAGTTAGCCAATGGTGACGATATATACAAAATCTATTTTGATGAGTATAACTTTAAAGACTGTGTAAACTATTTATCACAGTCATCATTATTTGCCACAAATAATGTCTTACTGATTAAAACAACTAAAAAGATACCAAAAAAAGAGCTTGATGAGCTTATATCTATATGTAATACAAACCCTGACAGTTTTATAGTATTTAGTTGTATTGGTGAGACTGATTTTAAAACTATGGCAAAAAGCTTTACAAAAAAAACTTCAAGTGTAGAGGTTCGATTTTTTGCACCATCAGACCAAGAAGCATTACAAGTTTTAAGTAAAGAGGCACAAAATAGAAATCTTCAATGTGGTTTTGGAGAGTTGCAGTATCTATATAATATGCATCAAAAAGATTTAAGTTTATGTGTAAATGATTTAAACAAACTAAGTATTTTAGATGAACCAATAAGCGTAAATGTAGTAAATGCACAATGTTTCGGTATGGGTGCTGTTAATATTGATGACTTTTTTAATAAACTTTTTATGGGTAAAAGTATAAATAGAGATTTATATATGATTTTAGAAGAGGGGATGAATGAGATAAATTTAATAAATCAAACATCAACATTCATACAACAACTTTTTAATATAAATACATATTTACGTCTTTATGGACAACTAAATGTGATAGAGATATGGGGATATAAATTACCACAAAATATTGCAAACACAAGAGCGTCTATTGCAATGAGATTTAAAACAGAAGATTTTTCAGATATGTTAAACTTCTTTTCAACACTAGAGTTAGAGCTAAAAACAAAGAATACTTTATATGTAAATAGCTACACTCAAGCTCAATTTAGAAACTTTTCAGCTAGTTTAAGATAAAATCGCCGTTCAAAGTGGACTTATACGAGAGTATTTGGCCCTTAACCTTGCTGATATATTCTAATATACCGGCTAAAAACCAAAAGGAGAAAATAAAATGGCTAGAATTAGACATTACGAAACTATGTTCATAGTTAAACCGACACTTACTGAAGAAGAAACTCAAGCACAAATTGCTTTAGTTAAATCAAATATTGAAAAAATCGGTGGAGAAGTTGTTGTTTGTGACGATATGGGTACAAGACAATTAGCTTACGAAATCGAAAAGCATAAAAGAGGTTACTACTACGTAGTATACTTTACAGCACCATCAGAAGGTATCAAAGAACTTGAAAGAAATTACAGAGTAAATGAAAGTATCATTAGATTCATCTTCATTAAATCTGAAAGTAAAACTGAAATCAAGCAATGGACTGCATTAACTGAAGAAGCTGCTAAAAAAGCTGCTAAATAATTATAGTGCTAATTAAGTTATAAAGAGGAAAGGAATTTTTTATGTACAATAAAGTGATAATGATAGGAAACCTTACAAAAGATATTGAATTAAAATACCTACCAAGTGGTAGTGCTATTGCAAATGGTTCAATTGCTACAAGTAATAAATATAAAAAAGCTGATGGAACTCAAGTTGATGATGTTTGTTTTTTAGATTTTTCTATATTTGGAAAAGGTGGAGAGATTTTTAATCAATATGTACGAAAAGGTTCTAAGGTTATGCTTGAGGGTCGATTAGTTTTTCAACAATGGAAAGCTCAAGATGGTACAAACAGAAGTAGGCATGCTTTGAGTGTAGATACATTTAAGTTTTTAGATTCAAAAGCTGATTCTCAGGGTGGTTCTGGTCAAGGTGGGGGATATAATGCTCCACAACAACAACAGCAACAACAACCAGCTTATAATCAAGCACCACAACAGCAACAATATAACCAACAACCACAACAAAATAGTTATAACAACCAACAAAATGGCGGTATGCAACAAAAACCTGCTCAAAATACATATGAGCAAAACATACCTACAATTGATATAGACAACGACGAAATACCGTTTTAGACTGTAGAAATATAAAAAGGAAACATCATGGCTGAAAGAAGAAAATTCGCAAAAAAATATTGTAAATATAGTGCAATGAAATTAGAAAATATAGATTACAAAAATGGAGAATTATTAAAAATCTCTATGTCTGAAAGAGGTAAAATTATGCCTAGAAGACTTACTGGTACATCTAAAAAATTCCAAGAACAAGTTGAGCAATCTATCAAGAGAGCAAGACATATGGCACTTGTACCATATATCGTTAACACTCATAATTTAGCTGATTCTGCATACGCAAGAAGATAGTTTTATTATTATATAGAGATATATAAAAGAAAAAGGGACTTCATTTTGAAGTCCCTTTTTTTATAGCTATTAAGATATAACACTACTTAAATTCCATATAGGCATCATAACAGCTAAAATTAGCCATAATACTACAAGTGATATTAGTAATATAATAGTGGGTTCTAAAATAGATGAAAAGTTTTTTATACTTTTTGTAAACTTTTGTTTATAGTATGTTGTAATATCATTTAAAATAATCTCATAATTTGTGGTTTGTTCTGCCGTGTAAAGTAATCTTATAGTTAAGTCATCAAACAACAAACTTTTTTCAAATGAATTGGCAATAGAGTTACCATTTTTAATATTTGTTAATATATTTTGCATCATTTTTTGTATATAAAGATTTTTTATAATATGTTGGCTATGTTCTATAGCTATTTGAAATTGGTATTTAGATTTTACAATAATAGAGATAGATAAAAAGAGTTTAAAGAAAAGGTAACTTTTAATAAGTTCACTTAGTATAGGTATGTTTTTTATAAAGAACTTATCAAAATTGTATTTAAATTTTAAATATAAAAGATAGATAGTAAATATAAACCCAACTAAAACGATAAATATAACTATTGCATAATTTTGTGAAAACTCTTTTATCCATAATAGTATCTGTGTAGATAATGGTAAGTTACCATCAAGCATTTTAAATATATATTCAAAATTTGGCAAAACATAAATAAAAATCATCAGTATTGATACAAACAATGATATTATTAATACTATTGGATAACGTATTGCATCATTTAATTTATCGCGGCTTTTTCTATCCTCATCAAGTAGGGTAACCAAAGAATTAATGGATTCTTTTATATTTCCATTTTCGATCCCTAGTTTGAGAAATAGAAGTGAACTATTTCCTAAAAAATTGTTTTTATTGTTTAAAAGTTTTTCTATAGATTTCCCACTATTTACAGACTCTTCCATAAGGGTAAGAATCTCTTTTATATTTTTTTCTTGTTTAGATTTTAGCATGAGTTCTATAGATTGGCTTAATGTTAAGTTGGCATTTAGCATTATACTAAGTTGTGTAAATAATTCAGAGACTAGTTTTTTGTTATTTCCAAATAATGTTATCTCCTTATTAAAACTATTTACTTCTTTAATATTTATAATATTATTTGGATAATTTGGGCTGTTTTTTAGTACAAAAATGTCTTTAGCTTCTATTGCTATATTTTTTATTTTATTATCATCTTGATATTTAATTTTATATTTTGCTATAGTATTCCTCCAATGAAGTTATTCCTTGATTTATCATATCCATACCATTTTCTTTCATTGTTTTAAAACTATTTTCTTTTAGATGTTTTTGTATATCCAATACTGTGTTGTTATTTGAAATCATATCTTTTAATATATCATCAAACTCAATAACCTCACTTACAACTTTTCTATTTTGGTAACCAGTAAGATTACAAGAAACACATCCGATATTTTTATAACTATTTGTAGTGTTATCAAACTTCTTACAGTTTTTACACAATACACGTAAAAGTCTTTGTGATAAAATCATTTTTATTGTTGATGCAATTAAATAGTTTGGTGCGCTTAAGTCTTTTAGCCTAGTGATAGTCTCAATTGCATTATTTGTATGAAGTGTCGATATTACCAAATGACCTGTTAAAGATGCTTGCATAGCTATTTGTAAAGACTCTTTATCTCGTATCTCACCTATCATCAATATATCAGGATCTTGTCTTAAAATATTTTTTAATATTGTTGTGTAGTCTAGGGCTATATCGTTGTTGATATTTACTTGTATTATTCCATTGAGTTTATACTCAACTGGATCTTCAATAGTTATGATTTTTTTCTCTTTTGCATTAAGACTATTTAACATTGAATAAAGTGTGGTTGTTTTTCCACTTCCAGTTGGTCCTGTAACCAAAACCATACCTTGAGATAGATTTAAAGTTTTTTTAATAGTTGTTAATGTTGAGAGTTCAAACTCTATTTGCTCAAGATTATTTTTAATATTATTATTGTCAAGAACTCTTATTACAATAGATTCTCCATAAATTGTAGGTAAAGTAGAAAGCCTAAAATCTATCTGTTTATTTTGTATCTCTCTTGTAAACCTACCATTAAGTGGTAACCTTTTTTGAGATATATCTAATGAAGATAAATATTTTACAATGGAGCTTATTGATAAGTATAACTCACTTTTAAATCTAAAAAATTGATTTAAAACACCATCTATACGAAGTCGTAAAACTATACTTTTATCTAATACCTCAAGATGAATATCACTTACCTCCTTTTGAATACAAAAGTAAAATATAGTATCCATAAACTCTAAAATAGATGAGTTTTCTTGTAGCTTATTTTTATCATTTAATGACTCTATTGCAAGTTGATATAGCTTTCTTTTGAACTTTAGATATTTCCATTCAAACTCTAAAGATTTATGTTCTATATATATTAGTTTTATTGGTTGGTTAAATATTTTATTTATGATATGTGTATCTAAAGAGAGATTAGATGTTGCAACTACTAAATATAATATATCATTTGAAATAGGTACAATAGAGTACTTTTCCAAAACTAATTTAGAGTCTATAGTATCTAATAATGAATAATCGATAGTACATTCTAGTAAATCATCTAGTTTCATTATAAACCTTTAGTATACTTATTTGTGATGTTTTTAAATCAATAAGTTTTACTGTATTTAGATTCACAGAGATAATTCTTTTCCCATTTATGGTGTCATTTAATTTATACCAGTGATTATTTAAAAAGATATTAGAATCAATGATTGCTTTTATTTTAAATGTATAAGTTTGATTTTCTATTTTTGCATTAGTAGGTTCACTTCTATTTACAAATGGGTTTGGAATAGTGGCTATATCACTATATATCTTATTTAAGTTATAAAAATATTTAGTATCTAATGAAATAGTTGTAAATATCATATTTTGTTCATATTTTAAATTAAATTGCACTACGTTGAAATGATTTTGGAGAAAGTTTAAAAAATTAATTATATTGTTTAGCTTGCCTTTTACACTTAAATTTATATTTTGTTCTGTTACTTTAATATTGTGTATGAAACAGTTAAAAAGTTCAGATTTCTTTTCTATTAATTTAATAAGATTGCTATTCTCTTTTTTTGTTATTTTTGATTTTATACTTTGAATATTTTTTATAGATTTATAATTGTTGTTTGAGTTTATATTAGTAGTTTTATTTTTAATATAATATTCATCATAAATATAAAAAATAATTATATAAAATATTACTACGATTAGATATAACTCAATTTTTTGAAATAGTGATAGTTTTATAAAGTTATTTTTTAAATCCATAAAAAACATTAACATAAATACTTTTAGATTTATAGGATGAAATTGTTTAATATTATATTTGAAACATATTTATTATAACTTTGCTATAATTCTTCATAAAATATGAAATTATTTTATTTAAAGGAAATTAGATGAATAAACTAGAAGAAAATGGCTTAACAATAGTAAAGAAAATGATTATTTTTGGTGTTGTGATTTTTACAGTATTATTAATATCGTCAATAATTAAATATAACACTATAAGTAGTGCTAATGACAATTTTGATATATACGCAGAAAAAGCAGTTGCTGGTAAGATTTTAGTTTTACAAATTGGTAAAGACTTAAATTATATTAGTCGTTGTACACGTGATATAATGTTGGGTAACGCATATGAAAAAAATATAGGTAAAATAGAAAAAAGCCGAGCAAGTATTGAAAAAAGTTTTGATAAATTAGTTGGTACAATTACAGGAACTCCTAATGAAACTAAAAAACTAGACGCATTAAGAATTTCAAAACAACATACAATTGCATTTATAAATGATGGATACAATAAAATGAAATCATTATCAAATATGGAAAGAACTCCTAAAGTCTTAGCAAATATGTATCAGCAATATAAAAAAGATGCTACTCCTCTTGCAAATAAAAGTAGAAAAGCTTTTTCTAAAATAGTTAAAACTAAAAACAAAGGTTTAAAACAACGAACTATAGATTATCATGAAGAGATGAATAGTTTAATAACTTTTATTTTTATTGAATCTTTTATTATTATGTTACTTATTATAGGTTATTTAATATTTCTAACTAAAAATATAACTTTATCATTGAGTCAATTTAAAGATGGACTAATCTTATTTTTTGATTATTTAAATAAAAAAAGTTCAGACGTTAATCCAATTGTAGTAAGTGCAAAAGATGAATTTAGTCAAATGGCTAATTTAGTAAATGAAAATATTGCAAGTTCACAAAGAATGATAGATGAAGATAAAAAGTTTATTTTAGACACGCAAGAAGTAATGGATAGAGTAGGAAAAGGTTGGTTCTCCCAACATATTGTAGCTGATACTTTAAATCCAGCTTTAATTCAACTAAAATCTACCGTAAATGAAACGCTTAAAAACATAAAGAATAGATTTGAAGAAGTAAATAATCTACTTGAAGAATATACAAGCTTAAATTATACTAATTTATTACATATAGAAGGAATTGAAAAAGGCGGTGTTTTTGAACATCTAGTTAAGCATATAAATGATTTACAAAAAGCAATTACAATTATGTTAGTTGAAAATAAACAAAATGGTATGACTCTTAGTGATAGCTCAAATGTATTACTTGCAAATGTAGATGTATTAAATAAGAACTCAAATGAAGCGGCAGCAGCCTTAGAAGAAACAGCAGCTGCCTTAGAAGAAGTTACATCAAATATAGCAAACAACACAAATACAGTTATACAAATGGCAAGTTATGGAAAAGATGTAAAAGATTCTGTAAGTTCAGGTCAAACTCTTGCAAACCAAACAACAAAAGCAATGGATGATATTAATACAGAGGTAACTGCTATTAGTGAAGCTATTACAGTTATCGATCAGATTGCATTCCAAACAAATATTCTTTCACTTAATGCAGCGGTGGAAGCAGCAACAGCAGGTGAAGCTGGAAAAGGTTTCGCCGTAGTTGCACAAGAGGTTAGAAATCTAGCATCACGTTCAGCAGAAGCTGCAAATGAAATTAAATCATTGGTATCAAATGCAAGCAATAAAGCAAATAATGGTAAAAAAATAGCAGATGATATGATAGATGGATATACACATCTAAATGAATCTATTACAAAAACATTAAATCTTATTTCAGATGTAGAGATGGCTTCAAAAGAGCAACAAGTAGGAATAGAACAAATAAATGATTCAATAACACAACTTGATCATCAAACACAAGGAAATGCAAATATAGCATCTCAAACACAAAGTGTTGCACAACAAACTGATATAATTTCAAAATTAGTTATATCAAGCGCGAATGAAAAAGTGTTTGTAGGAAAAGATAATATAAAAGCAAAAGATATGGCTGACAGTTCAGTACCAAATATAGCAATAAAAAAATCAAATCCTAAGGTATCAACGCCTACAAAAAAACCTACTAAAACAATAAAACAAGTAGTATCTAATAATTCAAATGACGAATGGGCAAGTTTTTAAAACTTGTCTTTTATATATTAATCTCAATATTCATTATAAAAACTGAATCAGCTTCGTTAAATTCAATTGAATTAATCTCAATATCCTCTGTGTAAACAGTTATAAAATCAAGTAGCTTTTTCTTTTGTTTATCAACTATATTCGCGTAAATTTTATTACTTTTGTATTCAAATGTTTCAAGTGTAATACCTTGTAACTTTAAATATTTAAATAACTCTATTGTTTTTTCAATATTCTTTAAATTGTGTTTATTATAAATCTTTTCTAATTTACAAAAATGATTTTGAACTAAAACAGTTTGTGGTGATTTGTTAGCTTTAAAATCTTTTAAATTGGAATTATCCATTTTTGTAGATAAAATATAAAGTGATAAAAGTGTTGTAACAGTTAAAAATATTATAAAAAAAGTGAAGCTTTTATTTTCAATTATATTATGAAATTTTATATCTATTTTTTTATAATTATTTAAAAGGTATTTTGTTTTTAATTGCTTTATAGTTTCTTTATCTATTTGAATAAAATTATCTATTTTTATATTATATGTTTGATATACATATATTTTAATATCTTCATTTGATACATTCTCTACATTTTTTAACATTAGAAGTTCTTGATTTTTAAATAAGACAAAAGTTCCATTGCTTACAAAAACATCAACACTATTAACAGTTTCATTTATATCATAAAAAGCTAAAAATATAAATGGTTCTAAAATAAAATTATTTGTATTATTATTTTGGAATATTAAAATTTCATAAGACAAAGAAGATTTTATATATTTATAATAGTATTGTGTATTTTTATTTGTAGGGATATTGCTATTTAATATTGAAGTTCTTATAAATTCTAATAAGTGTTTAGAATCAATCTCTTGAGTAACTTTTTGAGATAATGTTGTAATAGCTTTAGAATCTATTATCTCAACATTATCTTTAGTTTTCATTGTTTAGTCGAAGTTGTAACCTAATTCACTAAGTGAATCTTTGTTTTTTGTCCAACCTTTTTTAATAGATACAAATAGTTCAAGGTAAACTTTCTTTTGAGTAAGTCTTTCTATCTTCTTTCTTGCACTGTAACCTATTCTTTTGATGGCTACTCCACCTTTTCCTATTATCATCCCTTTTTGAGTTGATTTTTCAACAACAATTGTTGCTTTAATAACATCTACATTATCTTTCTCTTCAACTTTATCAATAATAACATCTGTTTCATATGGAATTTCATCACTAATATTATCAAAAACAGATTCTCTAATAAACTCTTTATACAGCTCTCTTAAATGAGAAGTTGTCATAATCTCTGTATCAAACAAAGGTGGTGACTCAGGAAGATGTTTAACAATCTCGTTTAAAATATCTTTAAAATCATGTCCTTTTTTAATAGATACAGACATTAAAGATTCATATTTATCATCATATTTTCTATACTCTTCAATTTTATCTAAAACTTCAGCTTGTGTTACAAAATCTGTTTTTGTTAAAAGTAAAATATGTTTAGTATTTTTCTTGTTTTTAGTTAAAAAATCTTCATAATATTTTAGCTGATCAGTAACTGGTGCTAAAAATAAAATCAGATCACAATCACCAATAGCTTTTAAAGCCTCTTCAAGCATAAACTTATTTATAAGCTTTTCATTTTCATGTATACCAGGAGTATCAACAAATACTATTTGATCATCGCCATTCATCACAATAACATTTGATCTTTTTCTTGTAGCATTCGCTTTATGCGAAACCATAGTAATTTTTTCTCCAACAAGCCAGTTTAACAATGAACTTTTTCCAGCATTTGGTCTACCTACAGTTGCTACAAATCCACATTTAGTATCTATCAATTTTCTACCTCTTTTATATTTAATTGCTAAATTATAGTTAAATTAAAATTAATTGCTTATTATTTGATAATATACTATAATTGCAACATAATAATATCAAGGTAAATAATGACGAAATATGATGTAATAGTAGTAGGTGGTGGACATGCTGGAATTGAAGCATGTTTAGCATCTGCTAGAATGGGTAAAAAAACTCTACTTGTAACTATGTTGGTTGAACAAATAGGAGCAGCAAGTTGTAATCCTGCTATTGGTGGTCTTGCAAAAGGTCACTTAGTTAGAGAACTAGATGCACTAGGTGGACAAATGGGTTTATGTACTGATGCTACTGGAATACAATTTAGAATTTTAAATGGTAGTAAGGGTGCCGCAGTTCAAGGAAGTCGTGCTCAAATAGATATGGATGAATATAGAATATATATGAGAAATATTTGTTTAAATACTCCAAACTTAGATGTATACCAAGATGAAGTATCTTCGCTTATAGTAGATGACAATGTTGTATCAGGTGTAAATACAAAGCTTGGTGAAGTTTTTGGAGCTAAAAAAGTTATCCTTACTACTGGTACATTTATGAAAGGTCTTATCCATATTGGTGAGTCTCAATATCCAGCGGGACGAGCATGGGAGCAACCAGCTACAACTATCTCTACACAATTAAATGAATTAAATTTAAAAGTAGGAAGACTAAAAACTGGAACACCAGCAAGAATAAATGTAAATTCAATCGACTTTTCAGTTATGGAAGAACACGGTGGAGATGAAAAACCACACCCTTTTAGTTTTAGAACTTCTAAAGAAACTTTTAACCCTACACAACTACCTTGTTATATCACATATACAAACCTTGATACACACGATATAATTAGAACAAACTTTGATAGAGCACCACTTTTTACAGGTCAAATAGAAGGAACTGGTCCTAGATATTGTCCAAGTATAGAGGATAAAGTAAATAGATTTGCAGAGAGGGATCGTCATCAACTATTTTTAGAGCCACAAACTTTAAATGCCAATGAGTATTATATAAATGGTTTATCATCATCTTTACCTTTAGATGTACAAAAACAAAAGATACACTCTATAAAAGGTTTAGAAAATGCAAAAGTTGTAAGATATGCTTATGCTATCGAGTATGATTATGTAGATCCTACAGAACTTTTACATACACTTGAAACTAAAAAAGTAAAGAACTTATATCTTGCTGGTCAAATTAATGCTACTACAGGATATGAAGAGGCTGCTGCTCAAGGTTTAATGGCTGGTATAAATGCATCTTTAGCTATTGATGAGAAAGAGCCATTTGTGCTTAGACGTGATGAGAGTTATATTGGTGTGCTTATTGATGATTTAGTTACTAAAGGTACAAATGAACCATATAGAATGTTTACTAGTCGTGCTGAGTATAGACTGCTTTTAAGAGAAGAGTCTGCTGATTTAAGACTTATGGAGTATGGATATAACTTTGGTCTTATAGATGAAGATACTTTTCTTATTATGAAACATAAACAAAAAACTTTAGATGATGCAGTTGAGTTTATGGAGGGTATTTGGTTCACTTCAAAAAAAGAAAATCTTGCTTTACTTAAAGAGTTAGGTGAAGATAAAATATCGGATAAAATTTTACTTATAGATTTAGTAGGTAGAAATACAATAACTAAAGAGAAATTTGATATGTTAGTTCCAAGTTTAAAAGATACTCCTGATTATCTAAAAGAGCAGATAATTATAGAAGCAAAATATTATAGATATATAGCAAAACAAAAGAAACAAATCCAAAAGATGAAAAAACTTTTAGATTTAAAAATACCAGCTGATTTTATTTATGATGATTTACCAGGCTTATCTTCAGAAGTTATAGAGAAACTAAAAAAGTTTAATCCACCAACTTTATTTAATGCTTCACAAATAAGTGGAGTAACACCTAGTGCTATTGATATTATACATTTAAATATTGATTTAAAAGCAAAAAAGAAATAACTTATATAAAAAAAGGAAGATTTAAATCTTCCTCTTTTTTAACTCATAATACCTTTAATCATAAAGAATACACCAGCACTTAAAGTAGCAGCAGCAGGTACAGTAATAATCCATGCAGCAATAATCTTTTTAACCGCATCTCTTTTTACATATTTGATTTTTTTAGCAGATTTAAACTCTTTTTTCTCTACTTTAACAAGCTCTTGCTTCTCTTCTATTAATTTATAAAGTTCAACAATTCTTCCATAGTTTTCTTTAGACTTTTCTTCAATCTTTTCAAGTTTCTTAAATTCTGATTGTAAAGTATCTAGCTCTTTTTTATCAGCTTTAAACTTTTCTCTAACTACTTGAATAAATTTGCTTTCACCTCTATCAAGATATTCTCTTAAAAATCCAACTCCAAATACCCCACCAACAGCAATATGTGTTGATGATACAGGAAGACCAAGTTGTGAAGCAATGATAACCGTAATAGCAGCTGCCATTGCAATAGAGAATGCTCTCATTTGGTCAAGCTCTGTTATCTCTGAACCTACAGTTCTAATAAGTTTTGGACCATATAACGCAAGACCAACTGCAATACCTAAAGCACCAACACCCATAACCCATATAGGTATCTCAGCTTTTTCAGATATACCGCCACTCATAATAGCATCATTAATAGCTGCTAATGGTCCAATTGCATTTGCAACATCATTTGCACCATGTGCAAAACTAAGCATAGCTGCAGAGAAAATTAAAGGGATTGTAAATAAATTATTTACCCCTATCCTTGTATTTTCTAATTTATCAGCAGCTTTTGCAATCATTGGTTTAACCATAAAATAAATAATTGTGGCTAATGCACCACCTAAAGCTAAAGCAGTTATAAAATCAACTTTAACAACTTTTTTAATACCTTTTAAAATTAAGTATGTTGAAAATGCCATAGCCATAACAGCTATTAAAAATGGTACAACTTTTTTTGCACTTTGAAGCATATTATCAGTATTTACAATCTTTGATTTTATTAGATAAAGAAAAGATGCGGCGATAATACCACCCAGAACAGGAGAGATTATCCAAGATGCAGCAATTTTACCCATTGTTCCCCATGCAACAATATTAAATCCAGCGGCAGCAATTCCAGCACCCATAACACCTCCAACAATAGAGTGTGTCGTTGAAACAGGAGCTCCAATATATGTTGCAAAGTTTAACCAAACAGCAGCACTAAGTAAGGCAGCCGTCATAGCCCAGATAAATATTTCAGGGTTAGCAATCATTGCAGGGTCAATAATCCCTTTTTTAATTGTTTTTACAACCTCTCCCCCTGCTATTAATGCTCCAGCACCTTCAAAAAGTGCAGCAATAACAATGGCCCAAAACATAGTAAGTGCACCACTACCAACTGCTGGTCCAACATTGTTTGCTACATCATTTGCACCAATATTCATAGCCATATAAGCCCCAAATACTGCACCAATGATTAAAAATGTATTATTTTGAATCTCACCATGTGTAAGTGATGTCCATATAAATACAATAGCAATAAACACAAATGCAATAGCTAGTCTTGAAAATCCACCACTTTGTGTTTGTGGAGTTACTTTTTCCATTGTTTTGATAGTTTTAATATCCATTATATACCTTTAGTAAATTATGAGGGTATTTTATTATTAAGTATGTTAGATTTTGCTTTTAAAATTGATTGGTTTTTATGGGAAAATAATAGTTTATATGTGAAAAGTATATAAATTATTACTAAAAGATTTAGAAATTTATTTTACTTCTTTTTCTGCTTCAGTTTCTTGTTTTTTTATAGAGAAACCTGAACCCTCTTTTTTCTTCTTTTTAAGATTTAACTCTTTTATGTGGTCATTATAGTTAATACCCTTTTGTGACATTAATGCAAATGATTTTGCAATAACAGCAATAGTATTAGGAACTTCACCTTTTTTCTTATATGATTGAATATTTTTGTCGCTAACTTTTATTAAGTTAGCGAACTTAGGTAATGTAATATCAGCATCTAACAGTGACTTTTTAAAATCTATAAATGTCATCCTACAGTTGTCCCTCTTTGCTTCTCTTGTAATTTAGTTATTACTGCTTGAAGTTCAATAATTTTAGATTGTAAAGTATGATTTTCTTTACTAAGGTCTTTACTTTTTTGTATAAGCTCACCTTTTTTTGTTTTTTCATCACTTACTATCATATCTTTTTGTCTTGTAAGATTCATAACCTCTTTTTCATAGTGGCTAACTTGTGCATTTAGAGACAACACTTTTTGTTTCTCTTTGTTTAGAGCAGAGATTATAAATTCAGTATCTTTACTATTAACTGAACCTTGTGTTAATTTACTATTTTGAGCTTCTAAAGTTTTAATCTGTTTTGATAAACCAGATTCTTTTGATCTTTGCTCCATAATATTTTTTCTAACTCTTTGCATTGTTTGTTGCTTCTCTAGTTCATTATCTGTTTGGTCTAGACCTATACAGATATATCCCTCTTGTTTTCCAGTAGAGTTATTTATTAATTGAAGAATAGTCATATTAAGATAAAAAGTATTTTGTGTTTTTGTTCTAAATTTAATCTTACCATTATAAGTATCACTATTTTCAACTAGCTTTACAATATCGTTATAATTTGTAATGATAGCATCAGAGTGTAATATATCACTGATATTCATACCTAATAATTCTTCTTTAGTATATTCAGATATTTCAGATAATAGATCATTAGCTTCAGTAATACTACCTTCTTCATTAATACTAAAAATTGAAGCTATATTATTCATAATATCCATATATTGAGAAATCTCTTTTTCTTTTTTCTGAACCATTAATTTATTGTGTTCAATCATACAGAACTTAGAAATATTTTGTAGAAGTTCTGTAGTATTAATTGGTTTTAAAGCATAGTAAGCAATTTTAAGTTTAATTGCTTCCATAAGAAAACTAGACTCACCGTGAGCAGTTGTAAAAATAATAGGTATATCTTCATTAATAGTTCTTATCTCTTTAACCATATCAATACCATTTAGGTTTGGCATATTAATATCACTAACTATAGCATCGATTTTAGATTTTCTCTCTTGAGTGTAGTATTTAAATTGATTTACACCATCGTTACCATCGTTACATATTATAACTTCGCCAAATATTTTTTTAAATATTCCACTAAGAGAACCACGTATACTCTCATCATCTTCAACATACATTATTGTAAGGGTTTTTAAAAATTCTTTATCAAACATTCAATATTATATATTAATATGTATAAATATACTATTATATATGGATAATTAATGAATTAAATTATTAAACTTTCATACGACTTAATTTAAGCATCTATTAAGCATAACTTTACTATTATTCCGAACTTATTTTTAAGAAAGGATGTATTTCAAATGAAATTTACAAAAAGCTTACATCAAGTTGATGTTAAAAAAGACTGGATTGTTATAGATGCTACAGATAAAATCTTTGGTAGAATGATGACAGAAGTTGCAACAATTTTAAGAGGGAAGAATAAACCTTCGTTCACACCAAATATTGATTGTGGAGATAACGTAGTTATTATTAATGCTAGTAAAGTAAAATTTACAGGTGCTAAACTTGCAGATAAAAAATACTATACTCACTCAGGATACTTTGGTTCTACTAAGACTCACAAAATGTCTGATATGTTAGAAAATAGCCCTGAAAAGTTATTTAAACTATCTGCTAGAGGAATGTTACCTAAAACAAAATTAGGTGCTAAACAACTTAAAAACTTAAGAGTTTATGAAGGTGCAGAGCATCCTCATACAGCACAAGTACAAGGATAATTAGATGGCAAAAGTATATGCAACAGGAAAAAGAAAAACAGCTATAGCTAAAGTATGGTTAGAAGTTGGAAAAGGTGATATTACTGTTAATGGTCAACCTTTAAATGTATGGCTTGGTGGTCACGAAGCTCTTAAAAAAAGAGTTAGACAACCATTAGAAGTTTCTAAGCAATTAGAATCTGTAAATATTGTAGCTAAAACTTTAGGTGGTGGTTACTCTGCACAAGCTGATGCTTTAAGACATGGTATTTCTAAAGCTTTAGTTGAATATGATGAGCAATTCAGAACAGTTCTTAAGCCTCATGGTTTATTAACTAGAGATTCAAGAATCGTGGAAAGAAAAAAGCCAGGAAGAAGAAAAGCGAGAAGATCTCCTCAGTTCTCAAAAAGATAATAGATTCACTTTATTATTTGACAAGACTTTTGACTTGTTTTCCAAAAAAGCTAAAAAGATTTTTCTTTTTAGCTTTTTTTATGTACAATTCAAAATGCTTAAAAAATCAATACTTATATACTTAATTTTTATAACAATATTAAATTCAAGTACACTTAATTTATCTATATCATCAAACCCAAGTCGAATTAATCCAATATTATCAACAGATAGTGCAAGTAGTGAAATATCTAATTGGATATTTAATGGGCTTTTTAAATATGACAAAGATGGAAATGTTGTTGTAGATTTAGCACAAACATACAAATTTATCGATAATAAAACATTAATTGTAAATTTAAAAGAGAATGTAAAATGGCATGATGGTGTAAATTTTACGGCAAAAGATATATTATTTACCTTTAATATGATTAATAACCCAAAAATATACACTCCAACAACTACAAGCTTCACAAAAGTAGAATCAGTAAAAATATTAAGTAAATATAGTTTAGAGATAAAATACAGTGAACCTTACTTTAAAGCATTAGAGATATGGATGATAGGAATCTTGCCTTATCATATTTTAAAAGATGAAAAAGATTTAATGACTAGTAAATTTAATAAAAATCCAATAGGTACAGGAGCATATAAATTAAAAGAGTTAAAAATATCACAAGATATAATTTTAAATCTAAATAAAGATTATTTTGAAAAGACACCAAATATAGAAAAAATACATTATAAATTTGTACCTGATCCAACTACATCATTTTATATGTTGAAGCAAAAGCAACTTGATATGGGTGGATTGACTCCAATTCAAGTTGATAGACAAATTGATGAAAAATTTAAAAATAATTTTAATATATTTGAAAAACCAAGTTTTAGTTATACCTATTTGGGATTTAATTTAAAAAGTGAAAAATTTAAAAATAAAAAAATAAGGGAGGCAATTAGTTTATCTGTAAATAGAGATGAGTTATCAAATATACTATTTTTTGGTCATGCAAAAGTTTGCAATGGACCATTTTTACCTGGAACTTTTGCATTTAATGAAGATGTCAAAACACCAAAACAAAATATAAAAAAAGCAAAAAAGATTTTAAAAGAGTTAGGTTATGATGAAAATAATAAATTTTCATTTGAAGTGATTACCAATGCAAATAATTCTACAAGGGTAAATGCAGCAGAAATTTTACAATATCAATTATCATTTGCTGGAATTGATATGAAAATAAGAGTTATGGAGTGGCAGGCTTTTTTAAATACTATAGTTCATCCTAGAAACTTTGATGCTATTATATTGGGTTGGGGATTATCTTTGATGCCTGATGCAAAATCGATTTGGCATAGTAGTAGTGATAAAACTGGCGGATTTAATATGGTTGGTTATAAGAATAACGATGTAGACAAACTAATAGAACAAGGTGAAATAACAATAGATAAAAAAGAGTTAAGTAAAATATATAAAAATATATATAAAAAAATTAGTGATGATATACCATATCTTTTTTTATATATACCAAATAGTATAACCGTAGTAAATAAAAATATAAAAAATGTAAAACCAGCATTAATAGGACTAATGCATAACCAAGAGGAATGGATAAAAGAATGATTAATAAAGAGAAAGATATAACAATCTTATTTGACTTAGATGGTACTTTAATAGATAGTACAGATGCAATTGTAGGGTGTTTTTACCACTCATTTAGAGAGTTGAACTTTGATTTTATAGGTATAGAAGATGATATTAAAAATGAGATAGGTTATCCTCTTGATATTATGTATGCTAATTTAGGAGTAGATGAGAGTTTGGTATTGGATTTTGTCGATAGTTATAAAAAAGAGTATAGAAAAGTATCTCAAGAGCAAACATATCTATTGGAAAATGCATTACAAACTGTACAGTTAGCTTCAAGTTTTGCAAGATTAGGAATAGTTACTACAAAAACTACAGCATATACTATACCTTTATTAGAAAACTTTGGAATAATGAAATATTTTGAAACAATTATTGGAAGACAAGAGGTAGAAAATCCAAAACCACATCCTGAGCCAGTATTAAAAGCACTTGAAAATATGAATTTAATTCCACATGAAAATATTTTTATGATAGGTGATACAAAGCTAGATATAATTGCTGCAAATGAAGCAAATATCAATAGTGTTGCTGTCTTATGTGGTTATGGTAAAAAAGATGATTTAATGCTATATACATCTAATATTGTTACCGATTCTTTAGAAGCGGTAAAATTGATACAAAATAAGTATTTCTAAAGCAAATTATAAGTTGTAATTGTTTAAAATTGTTTAATATAATTATCAAATAGTTAATATGATAAAATTTAGGAGAAAATATGCTAGAGATTAGATGGCACAGTCGTGCTGGACAAGGTGCTGTAACAGGTGCAAAAGGATTAGCTTCGGTATTAGCTGAAACAGGTAAGCAAGTACAAGCATTTTCATTTTATGGTTCTGCAAAAAGAGGTGCAGCAATGACTGCTTATAATAGAGTTGATGATAATGAACTTTTAAACCATGAAAGATATATGGAACCTAATTATGTTTTTATTCTTGATCCAGGTTTAGCTTTTACTGATAATTTTACAGAAGATTGTACTGATGATACAGTTTATATTATCACTACACATTTAGAAAAAGCTGATCTTATCTCTTTAATTCCTGCTTTAGAAGGAAGAGAGAGTCAAGTACATGTTTTAGATATGTTAAAAATATCTCAAGAAACTATTGGTAGACCAATTCCAAATACTCCAGCGCTTGGTGCATTTATTAAGTTATCAGGAATTTTAGATATTAACCACTTTAAAGATGCAATGAAAGTTATCCTTGGAAAACTTCCAGAAAAAATTGTTGATGCAAATATGTTGGCTATCCAACGTGCATACGACGAAGTTAAATAGGAGTATAATATGGCACAACATAGTGATGTAACAACAAAATTATATAAAAGTAAAGATCAATTTCAAAATTCAATTTTTGATATGGGTTGGGATGAATTAGTTCAAGGTGCAGCAGTTTTTTCTTTTGAGGGTGATATTGATCATACGGTTGTAAATACTCAACCTGAAGATAGACCTGTGGCAGAAACAAACTCTATGAATAAATATGTAGGTGACTGGAGAGTTGTAAAACCAGTATGGAATGTTGATCTTTGTATTGACTGTCAAAACTGTTGGTTATATTGTCCTGATACATCAATTATCTCTAGAGATAAAGAGATGGTTGGAATCGATTATGATCACTGTAAAGGTTGTGGAATTTGTGTGGAAGTTTGTCCTACGAATCCAAAATCTCTTATTATGTTTGATGAAAACTTAAAAAATGAAGATGCTCTGACTCAATGGCCAGAGAAAAAGAAAAAAGGTGAATAAGAATGTATAGAAATAAAAGAAAGATGGATTTAAATACTGTTGAAGTTTGGGATGGAAATGTTGCAAATTCACATGCTTTAAGACAAGCAAGTGTTGATGTAGTATCTGCTTACCCTATTACTCCTTCAACTGGTACTGTTGAATCTTATGCTTTACATAATGCAAATGGTTATGTAGATGGTGAGATGATCATGTGTGAATCAGAACATGCTGCTATGTCTGGATGTATTGGTGCTTCAGCTGCTGGTGCAAGAACTGCAACAGCAACTTCATCTCAAGGTCTGGCGCTTATGGTTGAAACTTTATACCAAGCTTCTGGTATGAGAATGCCAATTGTATTATGTATGATTAATAGAGCTTTAGCAGCACCACTTAATGTAAATGGTGATCATAGTGATATGTATCTTGCCAATCAATCTGGATGGATCTCTATGGATGCATGTACACCTGAAGAATCATATGACTTAGTTTTATGTGCATTTAGAATTGGTGAGCATTTAGATGTAAGACTTCCAGTAATTGTAAATCAAGATGGATTTTTAACATCACATAAAGCACAAAATGTTAGACCATTATCTGATGATGCAGCTTATGATTTTGTTGGTGATTATAAAGAAGTTAATTCTATGTTAAACTTTGATAAGCCTGTAACGCATGGTGTTCAAACTGAATCTGATTGGCATTTTGAGCATAAAGCTAAACAAAATGATGCAATGATGAGATCTGTTACTGTTATAGAAGAAGTATTTGCTGACTTTGAAAAAGTAAGTGGTAGAAAATATAATATGATTGAAACTCATAGAACTGAAGATGCGGAAGTTATTATTGTTTGTATGGGTACAACTTATCAAACAGCACAAGTTGCTTGTGATAAGATGAGAGATGAAGGTATGAAAGTTGGTGTTCTTATGCCAAGAGTTTTCAGACCAACACAAATGGGTCAATTAGTTGAAAAACTGAAAAATGCTAAAGCAGTTGTATGTATGGATAGATCAGCTCCTGGTGGACAAACTGGTTTATTATACAATGATGTTACAGGTTCATTATACAATACACCATATAGACCACTTGTAAGTAATAAGATTTATGGTTTAGGTGGAAGAGATATTAATGTTCAAAACCTTAGTGATATCTTTAAAGAAGCTCAAGCAGAAGCTGATGCTGGTAAATTAAACGATACTATCCAAGAGTGGATTGGTGTTCGTGGACCAGAATTAAAATACTATAGTGTGGAAGGAAACTAAGATGGGTTGTAGTTTAATTGGTGGATGTACTCCACCACAAGGAAATAAAGAGATTAAAAACTTAAAATCTTTCTCAACAGCTGCTGAAAGATTTGAAGGTGCTCACGTACTTTGTCCAGGGTGTGCTCACTCTATTATTGTAAGAGAGATTTTAAATGCAACAAACGATAACTTAGTTGTTTCAGCATCTACAGGGTGTCTTGAAGTTTGTACTGCTATTTACCCTCATACATCGTGGGATTGTTCTTGGATTCATATTGGATTTGAAAATAGTTCAACAGCTGTTGCAGGTGCTGAAACTGCAAATAAAGCTTTAAGATCAAAAGGTAGAATTGATCCAAATACTCCAGAGCCTAAGTTTATTGCTTTTGGTGGTGATGGTGCTACTTATGATATTGGTTTCCAATGGCTTTCAGGTTGTTTTGAAAGAGGACATAACATGATGTATGTTTGTCTTGATAATGAAGTTTATGCAAATACAGGTGGTCAAAGATCATCTTCTACACCAATTGGTGCTAGTGCTACAACAACTCCTGCTGGATCTCACTCATATGGTGAAAAGCAACATAAAAAAGACATGCTTCAAATTATGGCAGCACATGGTGCTCCTTATGTTGCACAAGTTGCTCCAAATAAATGGAAAGATATGATTAAAAAAGTACATAAAGGTTTTGATGCAAACGGTCCAGTTTATATCAATGCAATGTCAGCTTGTACAACAGAGTGGAAGTTCCCTATTCACCAAACAATCGAAGTATCTGATATGGCTACTGATTCGTTAGTATTCCCATTATATGAGATTATTGATGGTAGAGAATTAAACATCACTTACAGACCAAAGAATATTGTTCCTGTAAGAGATTATCTTGGTGTTCAACCTAGATTTAAACATTTATTTAAGCCAGAGTATGAGTACTTAATTGCTGAGTGGCAAACTAGAGTAGACAAAGATTGGGATTACTTACAAAGACGTGAAGAGTCAAGAGTATAATTTTTGACAATAACACTGCGATAAAAGTGTTTTTTCCTTCAGTCGTTTACTGTTAGTAAACTTCCTTTGGAAGAAAACTCTTTTCTCTTGGTTCTTGTCAAAAATTGACAAATAGAATAAAGCCCTTGCTAATTATAGTGAGGGTTTTTTTATGTCAAATTTATGGAGTATATTTTGAAAGAAAAACTTTTAATTAGTAGTTGTTTATTGGGTGAAAATGTGAAGTATGATGGAACAAATAATAGTTTATCTAAAGATATTTTAGATAAGTTAAAAGAAAAGTATGAGCTTTTTAGTTTTTGTCCAGAGGTTGCTGGTGGTTTGCCAACTCCAAGAGTTCCATGTGAAATAATCTCTCAAAACCGATTAAAAATAATCAATAAAAATAATGAAGATAAAACTTTAGAGTTTGTAAATGGTGCAAATAAAACATTAGCGCTTTGTAAAAAAGAGGGTATTAAAATAGCTTTACTTAAAGCTAATTCACCTTCATGTTCAAATGACTTTATTTATGATGGGACATTTACTTCAACAAAAATAGAATCTTTTGGTGTAACAACAAAACAACTTAAAAATCATAATATTAGTGTATACAATGAGACGGAGATAAAAACTTTAAATATCTAAATAAAATTAATTAAATACTTGATATAATAGAAACTATTTATACATTTAAAGGTTAGTCATGAATTATAGGGTAAGTTTATTAATATTAATTTTTTATATCACAACTACATTTGTTACCGCAAATGAAAATCACAAAAAAAATCAAACCCAACTAGATGTAGTATTTTCACTAATTTCATCAATGAGTAATACAGTTCACTCTTTGCAACAAGAAAGAGGATCATCATGTGGATATATAAGTTCAAATGGAAAAAAATTTAATGATAAACTATCAAGTATTATAAAAAGAAGTGATGAGAAAATTATAATATTACATAATATTGTAATAAATAATGAAGCTCAATTAGAGAACTACTTTTCAAAAGAACAATATAACACTTTAAAAAATACCTTTAATGAGTTATATAATACTAGAAAAGATGTAAAAGACCTAAAAGTAGATTTTGCTAAGGCATACTCGAAATATACACAATCTATATCATTTATGTTAATGAATATATCTAATATCTCAGATATGATTGATAATAAAGAGTTAAGTGATAGTTTATATAACTACTCAACATTATTAATGCATAAAGAGAGTATTGGACAAAAAAGAGCAGCGTTAAGTTCTTTATTTTCAAAAGAGGATTTTAAGAAAGAGATATTTGAGTATTATTTAACATCTGATACTACACAAAAGATATATTTAAGAAGTTTTTTTCATAATGTTGATAAAAATATTAAAAATTTATATTTGGGAATTATGAATAATGATTCTGTAAAAAGTGTTGATGAGTATGAAAAGATAGCATTAAAAAAATTATCTGGTGAAAGGGTATTTGCTGATCCAAATAAATGGTTTGAAAAAGTTACTAAAAAAATTAATTTAATACAAGCGATTGAATATAAAATATTTGATGATATATTAATGATTGTTGATAAGATAAATACAAACTCTTTTATAACTTTAACTAAAAATGAAAAAGAATGGATTAAAAATAATCCAATAGTTAAAATTGCTGTTATGAACTATTGGAATAGCGATAAAAATGGTAATAGTATTCATACAGATGTATTAAAAGTAATTAATAAATATACAAATTTAAATATAATGCCTGCACGTTATAGTGCATGGAAAGATGGATTTTATGATGCAAGTCAGGGGAAAGATATTCATGGTATTATGAATTTAAGCTGGAGTTCGGAGCGAGAAAAAAAATATTTTAACTATACAAAAGCTTATAACTTTACACCACACTATTTAATTGTAAAAAAAGAGAATAATGATATACACTCTTTATCTGATTTGAAAGAGAATACAATATATCTTAAAACAAAGTCAATAACACATAAAATTATTGAAGATGTATCAAAATCAACAAAAGTAATTGATATATTAATAGAAGATGATATGTATACAAAACTATCAACTAATAATGAAGCAATAGCAATGATTTTGTATAATGTAAATCAAGATAAACTTGATAAATATAATTTAAAAGTAGTAGAAACAATATATAATAAATATAGTGAAGTTTCTCTAGGGATAAATAAAAAATACAAAGATCTTACTTCAATCATAAATAAAGCATATAGTGTAATACCAAAAGAAAAGATTGCGCAACTTAGAGATAAAGATTATTCAAAAAAAGATATATCGATAAACTTAACAAAAGAAGAAATGAGTTGGATAAAAAATCATCCTATTATTACCGTTGGTGGAGAGATGGACTGGGCACCATTTGACTTTGTTGATAAGTCAGGAGTATATACTGGACTTGCAAAAGATTATATCGAAGTAATTTCAAATTTAACAGGTTTAAAATTTAAATATGATATTGGTAAAAATTGGACAGAATTAATTGATGCATTAAAAAAAGGCAAAATTGATATGCTCCCAGCTTTATATATAAATGAAGATAGAAAACAATATACAAATTTCACAACTCCTTATTTAACTGTCGCTGAATACTTTTTTACCAGAGTTGATAGTCCAGAAATTAAAAATATGCAAGATATTGATGGTAAAACAGTTGCTGTTGCAAAAGGTTATGCCATAATTGATTGGATAAAAGAAAACTATCCAAAAGTTAAAATAATAGTGAAGCCTACAATTTTGGATTGTTTAAAATCAGTTGAATCAAAAGAGAGTGATGTGTTTATTGGGGATAATCCATCAACAACATTTGTTATTGAAAATAATACTTTAACAAATATTAAAATAAATAATGTAGTTGATAGTAGAAATTCAGCAAAAATTTATATGGGTACAAAAAAAGAATATAAAATATTAGCAAATATTTTAACAAAAGCATTAAATAATATAAATAGACAACAAAAGAAAGAAATTGCATCAAGATGGATGAGCAGTATAAATAAAACAAGTATTAATTTTACAAAAAAAGAACAAAAATGGTTAGATAAAAAACAACCTATAACTTACGTATATGATCCCGATTGGGCACCATTTGAGTGGACAAATGAATTAGGTAATCATAGTGGAATAATAGCAGATGTACTTAAATTAATATCATCAAAAACAAATATAGAATTTATCCCTATAAGTACTAAAACATGGAAAGAATCTGTATCAAAAATGGAAAATAATGAAGTGAATATGTATAGTGCTGTTATGGAAAATGAAAATAGAAGAAGCTATGCTCAATTTACAACAAAAAATATATATTCAACTCCAGCAGTTTTAGCAACAAGAATAGATGATAATACAATATATATTGATATTAAAAATGCCTTAGAAAATAAGAGAGTTGGTATAGTAAACGGTAATGCTTTAGAAAATTATTTTAGATCAACATATCCTAAACTTGAATTTCAAACTGTTAATTCTACAAAAGATGGATTTGATAAATTAAATGATGAAAAAATTGATGTATTTGTAGTAAATGCATCAACGGCACAATATTTTATAAAAAGAAAGAGTTATAGTGATATAAGAATTGCAACAAAGATTGACTTTACTTTTGATTTAAAAATTGCTATTCAAAATAATATGCCTCAAGAGATAGTTTCTATTTTAGATAAAGCAATATCTGATGTAAGTGAAAAAGAGTTAAATGATATTTATCATAAATGGACTGAATTTACTATACAAAAAGAGACTGACTGGATATTGGTAGCCCAAGTATCAGGTATAATATTTCTAGGTCTAATGTTTGTTTTATTTAATAATTATAAATTACAATCAAAAGTTGAAGAGAAAACAGCAGATATAGAGAAACAAAAAAATGAATTAGAAAATTTAGTATCTTCATTTGATAAAAATGTAATATTTTCTCGTACAGACTTAAAAGGGATAATCACCCATGTAAGTGAAGCTTTTTGTGAAATATCAGGATATAAAGAGGATGAACTATTAGGTAACCCACATTGTATGGTTAGACATCCTGATATGCCAAAAGAGGTTTTTACTGAACTTTGGGATTTAATACAAAAACAATCTTGTTTTAAAGCTGATATTAAAAACCTAAAAAAAGATGGTTCTTTTTATTGGGTTGAGTCAAAGTTTGAACCAATTTATGATAATAAAAATAATCATATAGGATATAGTGCTTTAAGAGTTGATATTTCAAATAAAAAAGAGGTTGAAGAGTTAACTAAAAATTTAGAAAAGAAAGTTTATGAGCAAACAAAAGATTTAAAAAATCAGTTTGATGAGATAGAAAATGCAAAACAAGAGATAGAGCAAATTTTATCAAATATTTTACTTCCCGTTCTTATTACTTCAAAAAAAGATAGAAAAATATTATATGCGAATAAATATGCACAAAAACAATATGATATGTCTTTAAATAAAATTATTGGTAGCAATATAGATGATGTATATACAGTAAAAGGTCAACATCAACATATTGTTGAAGAGATAAGAAACAAAGGATTTGTTGAAAATTTAGAAGAGGTATTTAAAACATCAAGTGGAAAAGAGTTTACTGCTTTATTATCTGTAACACCTATTACATATAAGAGTATTGATTCGTATATTGGTATGGTTACTGATATAACAAAACAAAAAACTATTGAAAATGAAGTAAGAGCAATACATAAGCATACAAGAGATTCAATAGAGTATGCTGCACTTATTCAAGGGGCATTAATACCAGATAACACTCTATTTAGAAATTACTTTAAAGACTATTTTGTAATATGGCATCCTAAAGATACAGTTGGTGGAGATATATATCTATTTAATGAGTTAAGAAATGATGATGAATGTTTACTGATGTTTATTGATTGTACAGGGCATGGAGTACCTGGAGCTTTTGTAACAATGTTGGTTAAAGCAGTTGAGAGAGAAATAGTATCAATTATCAAAAACAATAAAGATATGGTTGTTAGCCCAGCATGGGTAATGCAATATTTTAATAAAACACTAAAAAAACTTTTAAAACAAGAGAATAAAAATAGTCTTTCAAACGCAGGATGGGATGGTGGAATTGTATATTACAATAGAAAAAAACAGATTTTAAAATTCGCTGGTGCAGAAACACCTTTATTTTATGTTGATACAGATGGAAGCTTTAATACAATCAAAGGTAATAGATATTCAGTAGGTTATAAAAAATGTGCTATGGACTATGAATACAAAGAAACTATTCTTGAAGTAAAAGAAGGTATGAAGTTTTACTGTACAACAGATGGATACCTTGACCAAAATGGTGGAGAAAAAGATTTTCCATTTGGTAAAAAAAGATTTGGAAATATTGTAAAAGAGTATCATAAAGAGTCTATGTCAGACCAACAAGAGATATTTTTATATGAGATGGATAGATATGAAAAGATAATACCAAATAACGATAGAAATGATGATATGACAGTAATAGCTTTTGAGATAAAAGAGTCTTCAGCATCGCCAGATATAATCTTAGAATATGATGGAGTACTAACTCAAGGTATTATTACACATAGTATGGATCTTCTTGAACATAATATATCAAATATAGGTATGTTAGGAAGTATATCAACAATGGTAATAGAACTAACTCAAAATATGATGAAATACTCAAAATCACATGACTTAGTTTGTAGAGATATACGACCAGCAGGTCTTATAGAGGTAGAAAAAACAGATGATGATATATACTATGTAAGAAGTAAAAATATTTTATCAATAGAAGATAAAGAGAAAATAGAACCAAAACTTATAGAGATACAAGGACTTGATCAAGATGGGGTTAAAAAAAGATATAGAGAACTTAGAAAATCTGGAGAAAATACACACGAAAAAGGTGGGGGAATAGGTTTTTATGAGATTGCAAAGTTAGCATATAGTATTGAGTATAAGTTTAAAGCAATAAATGAAGAGAAATTCTCTTTTGAATTTAAAGCAGTTGTTAAACCACGTAAGAAAAGAATAGATAATCAAAAGGATATAAAATAGATGTTGAGTAAAGAAAAAAATAGTGAACAAGAGATTGATATTGTATCACTTTTAAAAGATTATGAAAGAAAAAGTAAAAGATTAGAAAAAATTATTAAACAAAGTGATAGACAACAATTTGAAATGATAAAACTTAATGAAGAGCTTGATGAGCATAAAAATCATTTAGAACTAAAAGTTTTTGAAAAAACTAAAGAGTTACATGAGTTAAATAAAAATCTTGAACAAAGAGTTACTCAGGAAGTAGAAGCAAATAGAATTAAAGATAAGCAACTTAATGATCAAGCAAAATTTGCACAACTAGGTGAGTTAATTGGAAATATTGCTCATCAGTGGAGACAACCATTAAATACAATAAGTAGTGCAGCAACTGGTATGCAAGCAATGCGTGAGCTTGGTATATCTGATGAAGAAGATGAAAATAAATCTATACAGCAAATATCTGATACTACCCAAACATTATCATCAATTATTAATAACTTTAGAGATTTTGTAAATCAAAAGAATGAGAAGAGTGATGTTGTAGTTCAAAATTTATTAAATACAACAATCAATGTTATCTCATCTTCATTAGAAAATGATGATTTACAAATATTAACAAAATTTCCAGAAGATGATATAGAGTTATCAATTATATCTGCAAGTTTATCTCAAGTGATTTTAAATATAATTAAAAATTCTCAAGATGCACTTGTAAAAATTGAAAAGGAGCAAAATAAAGAGGTAGTTATAGAGGTATATACCTCAAATAATTATTTAAAAATAAGTATAAAAGACAATGCTCAAGGTATATCTCAAGATATATTACCTAAAATATTTGATCCTTATTTTACAACAAAACATCAAAGTCAAGGTGTTGGACTAGGTTTGTATATGGTAAAAGAAAGTATGGAAAAACATCTAAATGGAACAATTGAAGTAAATACTGATTTCAGTGGTACAGAGTTTATATTGACATTACCAATTAAGTGTTAATCGTTACTCTTTTAGCTTAACGCTTTTTTAATCTTTTTGTCAGTATTGTACTGACTTAAAGCGTAAACAGACCATAATGCAGCTGGAAGCCAACCAATCAAAGTTAGCTGTAAAATAATACATACAATCCCTGCTATTGGTTTTCCTATAGTAAAAAAATTCAACCATGGTAAAAAGATTGCTAGAATTAATCTCATAAATTATCCTTAATATATAATATCAAAAATAATACAATAATTTTACTTAGTATATATAAATACTTTAGTTATTCTTATTTGTTTTTTGATACAATAAATTTTTAAAACAAAGGATATAAATGTACACTAATAAATCAAATATGAAATCAGGAATTTCAACATTTCAAATACTACTTATAGTGATAGTAGGGTATTTTTTTGTTTGGCCATATGTAGAGGAAAACTATATATATAAAGATAGTCCAAAATACTTAGTACAGTTTAAAGAGGCAATAAAAGACTTTTCAGAACAAAAGGACACTGTAAAAGATAGCTATAAAGAAGCTTTAGATGCACAGTCAAAAGCAAAAGAGATTAAGTATGTATTTAAAAATGAGAATACAAAACTATTTATAAGTAAATGGAAAAATGCTGAAGATGAGGTTGTAGTTCTGCGTGAAAAGTTTGATGTATATAAAGATGAAACAGAAAATTTTATAGATAATCTTGATACAAATCTTGATAAGATTAAGAATGATGAAAAACTAAAAGATAAAATGAGAGCTTATAGTAAAGATAAAGCTTTAAAAATGGCAAAAAATATTCTCAAACTAGAAAAGAATCTAAAGTATTTAGAAGATGCAATAGTTAAAGGTAATAATTTAATAATAGCGTTAGAAACAGTTAGTTCATTTAACGAACTTGTTGAAGATGTAAAAGAGTTTGATTCTATTTTAAATACATCAAATGATGTATTTGTAGAGATAGATTCTTTAATAAACGAAGGTATTCAAGTTCTTGATAAAGAGATGAACGAATAATTAAACTTACACTTCAATTTAGAGATTGATAACTCTTCCAAAAGGGAGAGTTTGTCGCTGCTTTGGCATCACCCAAACTACATCATAAAATGGCTCGTCATCAGGGAATTTACCCAATCCATCTGTAAAATATAACATCAATGTTACAGCATTTATATTTTCATCTATATAATTAAATGTTTCCTCAAAATTTGTACCTCCACCACCTTTTATATTATACTCTATACCATCTCCTGGATATATGATATGATGCTCATGTACTTTAGCATCGGCAATAAGTAGGTCTATCTCAAAGTTTTCAAACTGATTTAGAATAGATTCTGTTTCACTTAAAAATAGTGATAAAAGTTCCCCATCTATTGAACCTGAGCTATCTATTGCAATCACTATTTTTACTTTTGTTCCACTAAGTGCAGGTAGTGCGATACCTTGCCATAAATATCTTTTATTTGGTGGAAAAAGTGTATAGTCAAATTTTACAGAGTTTTCAATAACTGTAAAAAGTTCATCTCTCCAAGATATTTCATTTTTGTTTAGTCTAGGAACTAAAATCTCAATACCTAAAGGTAAATCTCCTTGTAGTTTTGCTTTATTTATTTGTTGTTCGTGCATATCCTCTATTGAATCTTCATCGTACTCATTAGTATCTTGCATTTTTTCATATCTGATATTTTCCACATCTTTAGGTGTGTGTTTATCATCATCTATCTCATCTTCAAGAATTTTATAAATAGCTTCACAGCTCATATCATCAAACTTATCATCATATAAAAGAGCATCTGGTAGTTCAAGACCATTATTTACTAAAAGTGAATTTATAGCATAATCTTGAGCCATAGTCCAAAGCCAAGACATACGCCCCTCTTGTCTTTGTGTATATCCTAAAGCTTGGTGCATAGCTGAGTTTGTAAGTATAAATTTAAGCTCGTCCTCACTTAAACACTCAATATAATCATCATTGTATTCAAAATATAAAGGGTCACTTGCAAATGTTTGAATATCCTCATTTAGTTTTGATTTTTGCGACGAAGCAATTGATCCAAAATAGGGTTGTTCTATTAAAAGTACAGCTTTTGCCTGTTCTATTCTTTTTTCTATTTTTATCATAAACTATATATCCTTTTTTGCATTTGCTAAGAGTGCTAGTTTTCTTTGCGTATAGATATATATCCAAATAGCAGCACTATATATAATAACACCAATACTAATCCAAATAAATAGTAAATCAACATTAAAAATATTTACCAAAATATATAAGACAATTATTGGCATAAGTAGTTGACGATATAAACTTACATAAGGGATGATAAAAGGTTCTTTGATACCTTGAAGAGTTGAATTTGAGATAAAAATAGTGATAAATGCAAAAAATACAATACTCTCAACTATTACATATTCATATGCTATTTCAACAACTTGAGGGTCATTGTCAAACATCATAATAATATATTTCCCAAATATACTTAAAAGTATCACACCTATTGCACTCATTGTATATCCATATTTTAAAGATCTTCTAATCACTTCAAAAATTCTATCATAGTTTTTAGCTCCATAATTATTTGCAACTATTGAACTTACTGCTGTATTTAAACCTAAGATAGGAAGAAGTATAATCTGCTCAACTCTATAACCTATTCCAAATGCAGCAACTGCTTTATATCCATAGTGTGAAATAAAGTACATAATCACCATAGTACCTAATGACATAGTAAACATATTTATACTCATTGGCATCGCCTGTCTTAATAGTTTTTTATATATTCTTTTATCTGGTAAAAAAAGTTTAGGCATTGAAAAGTCAAAAAGTCCAGTTTTATTAAGTTTATAAAGTATATAGCTAAAAGTGATAAACTGTATTAAAATCGTAGCATAAGCAACTCCTTCAAAACCAAAAGCAGGTATAAAACCATATCCATATATAAATAATGGGTCTAATATAAGGTTAAGAAAAAAGCCAAATATAAGAGTATTTCTATAGCTTTTTGTATCACCTCTTGCAATTAAAACTGCATTTGCTCCAAGTCCAAGAAGCATAGGAATTACTCCTATTAATATAACGTTGGTATATTGTAAGGCTAACTTCAGTGACTCTCCACTTGCACCCATAAGTAAAAATATATCTTCTAAAAAAATAAAACCAAAGGTACAAAGTAGGGTTGAGACAATACCAACAAAAGTAAGACCATTTGCAACAAATATCTTTGCTAAAAAAAGTTTATGTTTGCCAAGTGAGTTTCCAACGTGTGCAGTAATAGCAGAAGAAAAACCAAAACTAATAGATAACAACATAAAAAATACTACAAAACTATATGATAAAGCAGTTATCGCAACAGTAGAAATCATCCCTACATAAAAGGTATCTACTACATTATACATAGTGTTAAAAAACATACCAATACTAGAAGGTATTGCAATTTGTTTTATAAGTGTTTTAATATCTTTTGTTAATAGTTCATTTTTTCTCATAATAAAAGTTTTAACCTATTAAAAACCTATGTGCTTCAACCCAATCACTCCACGAAGGAGAACTCTCTACATCTATACCATTTTTTTGCATATCACGTATAAGCATCACTGCAAACTCTCCATTTAAAGTCAATGAGAAGTTTAATACATTTGTTAAGTTTTGTGTTGATAAATCATTTTTAAGTGCATAAACTATACCTATACACATAGCAAAAAGGGCAGAGTTTTTTGTAGGAACTTCTACTTCAGTGCCTTTTCCATTGATAATGTCTTCAATATTTGGTAACTCATCCATAACTTTACAATAGTTTATAAACTCATTTGAAATATCATCTCCAATTGCACCACTTATGGTACGCTGTAAGAGTTTAATATCTAGTTTTGATTTTAAAATATCATCTACAAACTTCCAACTTCTAGGAGTTGCAAATGATTTGTCACCACTTTTAGGGTCAAATACAAATAAATCTGATGGTTTATAACTGAGATAAGAGATAATCCTTTTGTCAATATTTGCTTTATACGCCCAAAGTTTCCAACTCTCAAAATCTATATCGAAATTTAAGTGAACAAATCTATTTGCTAAAGGTGTAGGCATACGGTATGTAACACCTCTATCACTTTCAAAGTTTCCTGCTGCAATAATAGAATAGTTTTTTGGTAAGTTATATTCACCTATTTTTCTATCAAGTATCAGCTGATATGCAGCTGCTTGAATTGTTGGTGGTGCGGAGTTTATTTCATCTAGAAAAAGTATTCCAAACTCTTCACTTTTCTCATCTGGCAAAAATTCAGGTTTTGCCCAAACTGCTTTTTTCTCATCGGCATTAAAAAATGGTATACCTCTTAAGTCAGTAGGGTCAAGAAGTGAAAGTCTTAAATCTATAAAGTTCATCTCTTTTTCTTGAGCTATTTGAGATACTAGTGAAGATTTACCAACACCAGGACTTCCCCATACAAATACAGGTATTTGTGAATCAATTAACGCTATTAATGTTTCTTTTAAATCTATTGCTATCATCTTGTATAATCCCTAGGCTATTTCTTGAAAACTCTCTATAAGTTTCATTGTTTGCTACGTTTGTAGTGTATCGGTTATCTATTTGTAGTTGCATCAGTATATTTATAGGTGTGTTTTCATTTTGACTTAACGCCTCATTTAACACAGCGTCTTTTTTTTCATAAAAAGATTTTAAAATATTTTTTGGAGTTGTTCTATTATAACAAAGTGTTATATCTATATTTATATCATCTATTAAATTTAGTTGTTCAAATATTTCACTGTCTAAACTGATGTTATGTGCTATTGCAATGTTGTAAACTAAATCATCTTTTTCTAAAAACTCTTTTATTTTATCTTGTGAACATTTGGAATTTTTTAGTAAGTTTATATTTGCATTATCAATATCGTATGTGAAAATATTATCTATAAAAGTTGTAGTTAATGAGTAGTTTGAAGATAGATAGATAAGTTCTACATCAACAAGATTTGAGTTTATCAATGTATCAAAAAGTTCATTACTTAAATGACTATTTTTTAAAACTACCACTTTTAATATCACATCATCTAAAATAGTTTTAATTTTATCAAGTTCTAAATTGTTTGATTTGATTAAATTTATAGTTATATTTGTATCATTTAATTTAAAAAGCTTATTTATGATGATGTTATTTATAGATTCGTTTGAGGCTAAGAATTTCAACTCTTCATAATTGTCATCTTTTAAAATTTGCATCATTACAACTTTTGGAGTATTAGGATTTAATGCTACAACATCCCTTAATGTAAGTGGCTGGTCTTTTAAAGCATTTTTATCACTTATTTTAAAATAAGGCATATTAAATATTATCTCTAAAAGTTTACTATTTGTTGTCTCAATAGCTGTATAATAGATCCCTATTGATGAGTGCTGAATATTATGATTTGATTCCATTAAAGAACAAAATCTACTAACTATAGATGTTGATATATCACGGTTTTCATCATTGTCATATAGACCTTCATCACCCCATCTATAATACTTAAGAAGTGTTACAAATATTTCATCACTAAAATATCTATTGTTTAAAAGTTTAATCAATCTCTCTTTGTCTTTTGATATTTTTATCGCCATAATAATATTATCTATATCAAGATTTTTACTAAACTCTTTTTCAATATCTTCTATACCTATAACTTCAATGCCATTGTGCGAAAGTTCGTAAAATTTATCTTCTAGATAAACAGGACTCATATACCCTTCAATAATAATATTTGCATCATTTATATCATCAACCATAATAGCTTCATGTTGTACAAAATATTTTGTAAGTTCATCTTTATCTATCTTTTCTCCACGTCCTGAAAAGTAGATATTTTTATTTTTAAAGTCATTCATAGTAAGTATAATAGCCAATGTGATTTAAATTTTTTTTAAACTTTTAAACTCTTTTATAATTTCAAATAGTTCTAATATCTACAAAACTATCCAAAAAATATCTTTAAGGCTATTTTAGATATAATTATTGACAATTACTGAATTTTTTTAAAGGATTATTATGCTTTTGACTCCTGGCCCAACAGCCGTTCCAGAGTTTGTTAGAACTGCTATGAGTGGCGAGACATTACACCACCGTACACCTGAATTTGAAAATATATTTAAAAACACAAGAGAATTATTATTAGAACTTTTTGATATGCCTGAAGCTGTGATGTTAGCTTCAAGTGGTACTGGAGCTATGGAAGCTTGTATCACTAACCTTACACACAAAAAAGCATTGACTGTAAACAGTGGAAAGTTTGGAGAGAGATTTGGAAAAATCTGTTCTGCACACAATATTCCCTCAGTTGAAATAAAACATGAGTGGAATACAGCTGTAACAGTTGAAGAGATAGTTGAAGCTATCAAATCTGATAGTGATATTGATGCTATTTTCATTCAAGTTTGTGAAAGTGCAGGGGGATTAAGACACCCTGTAGAAGCTATTGCAAAAGCTGTTAAATCTATTAATGCTGATATTAGTATCATTGCCGATGGTATTACTGCTGTAGGTGTTGAAAAAATCGATACAACAAATATCGATGCACTAATTACTGGGAGTCAAAAAGCACTTATGCTTCCTCCTGGTTTAGCTATGATTGGTTTTAGTGATGCCGCTGTTGCAAAGATTGAGCTTAAATCTGCTGGTTATTATTTTAACTTAGCATCAGAGATTAAAAAGCAAAAAACTAATACTACAGCTTACACGGCTGCAACAACTCTTATCATTGGTTTAGGTTCTATTTTAGGAAAACTAAAAGAGGGTGGTTTTGAAAATCTTTATGCTAAAACTGCACTAAGAGCTAAAGCTACAAGAGAAGCTTTAACTGCAATTGGTCTTGAGGTTTATCCAACAACTCCTGCTAATGCTATGACTACAATTTATTGTGAAGAGTCAAATGCTGTTAGAAAGATTTTAAAAGAGAAGTTTGACTTAAATATTGCTGGTGGACAAGATCATTTAAAAGGTAAGATTTTTAGAATCAACCATATGGGTCTTGTTGCTGATTATGAAGCTGTTTGGGCTGTAAATGCTATTGAAAAAGCACTTGATGAGATAGGTGTCCGAAGATTTGATGGTACTGCAAACAAAGTTTTTATGAAAAGTAATTTCGCATAATGATTTTTGAACATGAAATACCAAACGGAAGTCGACTATACTTTGGCTCAACAGCTAAAGCTAAAAGAGAGTTAGAGTATAAAGCAAGTAGTTATCTACAATCTAATGGATTTGAAGAGATTGTAACACCAAACTTTTCATACTCTCAACATCAAAGTATAGATGATACAAATGAGTTGATAACATTAAGTGATGAATCAAATAATATCTTAGCTTTAAGAGCTGATAGTACACTTGATGTTGTAAGAATAATTACAAAAAGACTAGGTCGTTCTACAGAGCATAAAAAATGGTTCTATATTCAGCCTGTATTTACATATCCAGCAAATGAAACTTACCAAATTGGTGCTGAGTGGATTGGATATGATAACATCTCTGATATGATAAACCTAAACTGTAATCTATTAGGTGACTTAAACGTAGATGCATTTGTACAAATTGCAAATATAAATATACCTATGATTATCTCAAAAGAGTATAACTTAGATATAAACCTATTTAAAAACGGTGAGATAGGTTCACTATTTGATTTAAAGATTGATTGGTTAACACAATTAATCAAGGTTACAAATACAACTCAACTAGAAGATATGATGGATATAGTTCCGTCAGTGTTAAAAGATGAGTGTAAAAAACTTGTAAGTATTGGAAACGGTGTTGAATACAAAAATGTAACAATATCTCCAATATATTATAGTGCAATGAAATACTATGATAATATATTTTATAGAGTATTAAATGATAAAACAACAATAGCCAAAGGTGGCGGATACAAAAGTAATGGGGTAGACTCTTTAGGGTTTGCTTTATATACAGACAATTTATTAAAAGTAATGGAAGGATAACAAAATATGAGCAAATGTGATGTAATCGTAGGGATTCAATGGGGTGATGAGGGTAAAGGTAAAATAGTTGATAAACTTGCCCAAGAGTATGATATGGTATGTAGAAGTCAAGGTGGACATAATGCTGGTCACACTATCTGGGTAGATGGTGTAAGATATGCACTACATTTAGTACCTTCTGGTATTTTAAATCCTAAAGCAGTAAATGTTATAGGTAACGGTGTTGTATTAAATCCTGCTTCAATTATAAAAGAGATGGAACAATTTGAAAACCTAGAAGGTAGAATTTTTATCTCTGATAAAGCACATTTAAATCTTCCATACCATAGTTTAATAGATCAAGCTAGAGAAAAACTTAAAGGTGATGATGCTATTGGTACTACTGGAAAAGGGATTGGACCTGCATATTCTGATAAAATAAATAGAATTGGTCAAAGAGCTGGTGAATTATTAAATCCAGAACAATTATGTAAAAATATTATGAGTTATTTTGAACAAAATAGAGTTATCTTTGATGCACTTGAAGTTGTTACTCCAAATGAAACTGAACTATTAGCAGAACTAACTGACTATAATGAAAGAATAGGAAAGTTTATAACAAATACAACTAACCTTGTATGGGATGCAATAGATGCTGATAAAAAAATCCTTTTAGAGGGTGCACAAGGTACAATGCTAGATATTGACCATGGTACTTATCCTTATGTGACTTCTTCTGCAACAGTTAGTGCTGGTGCTTGTACTGGTCTTGGAATTGCTCCAAGTGATATTGGTGTGGTTACTGGTATAGTTAAAGCATATACTACAAGAGTTGGTAATGGACCTTTCCCAACAGAAGATTTTACAGATGCTGGTGAAACTATGGCAGATGTAGGAAAAGAGGTTGGAACAACTACTGGTCGTGGTAGAAGATGTGGTTGGTTTGATGCTGTTGGAGTTAGACATGCAAGTAGATTAAATGGTTGTAATCAATTATCATTAATGAAACTAGATGTTTTAGATGGTTTTGAAACAATCAAAATATGTGTTGCTTATGAAGTGAATGGTGAAAGAATCAACTATGTACCATCAAATATGGACAATATTACACCAATATATGAAGATATAGCAGGATGGGGTAAAGTTGAAGGTTGTAGAGTTTATGATGAACTACCAACAACTGCAAAACAATATATTGAAAGAATTGAAGAGTTAACAAAAACAAAAGTTGGTATCATATCTACATCGCCTGAGCGAGAAGATACTATCATTAGATAATTAGGGGATAATATTTATGAAATTGAAAAAACAACATAGCTCATATATTGCAAGAAAGATTACAAAAGATTTAATAAATACTGATTTTATTGAGGTTAGAAAAGATAAAGCGTTGATAACTCAAGTTTGTGAAGATATATTAAATGCTGATATTCAAAAAGAGATAGAACTTGATATTGCTGTTGATGAACTTCTTGAAGATCAAGAGTCAGAGATTGAATTTTATAAAGCAGATTATAGACAATTATTTTGGATGACTAAAAAAAGAATGGCAAATGAATTTGGTGTGAACTTAAACTTTGAAGATAGATTTTCAAATATTGCACATTTAATTATGGACTTTTTATATGAAGAGGATTTTATCCATTTTGAAGTAAATGATAATCAAGTTAAAAATATTATCTCAACATCAATAAATGAATTTATCAAAGGTTATGATGAAGCTGATACTTTAGCATATGAAAAGATAAAAACATATAAAAGAAAGTTAATACCAGGAACAGAAGATTATGATGCGGTATTTAATAGATTGTATGAAGAAGAATTAATAAAGAAGGGGCTAATTTAATGGAAAATATCTATATATATTTAGAGAATGGAACATATTTAACAGCTAAATCATTTGGAGCATCTGGTACTCAAGTTGGTGAAATTGTATTTAATACATCTATGTCAGGTTACCAAGAGATTATTACAGATCCAAGTTATGCTGGTCAATTTGTAACATTTACTGCACCAGAGATTGGTAATGTTGGTGTAAATGAAAATGATGCAGAAAGTTCGCAAGCACATTGTAAAGGTGTATTTGTAAGAGCATACAATGACGAGTACTCAAACTTTAGAGGTGAAAAATCACTTGCTGCACTTTTAAAAGAGAATGGTACTTTAGGTATTTGTGAAATAGACACAAGATACTTAACAAAAATGTTAAGAGACAATGGTGCGATGATGATGATTGCATCAACAGAAATATCTAATAAAGATGAATTAAAAAAACAATTAGATAGCTCTGCTCGAATTGAAGATATTAATTATATTGAGCAAGTTTCAACTAAAAAAAGCTATATTCATAAAAATGGTGCTTGGAATATGTCAACTATGGCATACAACAAAGCAGTTATGTCTGATAAAAAAGTTGTAGTAATTGACTTTGGTGTTAAGCGAAATATTTTAAATGAGCTTGTAGAATCTGGTCTTGAGGTTGAAGTTATTCCAAGTGACTTTAATGCGGATGATTTAATTGCACAATATAAAGATGGAAAAATTGGTGGAGTATTCTTAAGTAATGGTCCTGGTGATCCTTTAACTTTAACAAAAGAGAAAGAGCAAGTACAAAAGCTTATTAATCAAGATATCCCAATGTTTGCTATTTGTTTAGGTCATCAAATGTTAAGTATAGCACATGGTCACGATACATACAAACTAAAGTTTGGTCAGCATGGTGGAAACCATCCTGTTAAAAATACTAAAAATGTAGTTGAGATTACAGCACAAAATCATAACTATAATGTACCTGATTCTATTGAAGATATTGCAGAACTTACACATATAAATCTATTTGATAACACAATAGAAGGTGCAAAATACAAAAATAAACCAATCTTCTCAGTACAGCATCATCCAGAAGCTAGTCCTGGCCCACATGAGAGTAAATATATATTTAAAGAGTTTGCAGACTCTATAAAATAGAAAATCTCAAGGACAACTTTTAAGTTGTCCTTTTTTTATATTAATTAACTAAATAGGAATAATAATGAAAGAAACAATAACATTTATTGGTAATGGAAATATGGCATTATCAATTGCTCAAGGTTTAAAAGAGACATTTAAAATTGAAGTAGTTGGTAGAGAGACAGCAAAGCTAGAGAAGTTTGAAAAAGAGTTAGGTGTAAAAATTCAAAAGAATAATTATGAATCATTTGATATGAATGGTAAAAAAGTTATTTTATGCGTAAAACCTGCAAATATTCAAGAGGTTGGTGCAAGATTAAATGGTATGGCTAAAGAGCTTTATTCTGTTTTGGCTGGTACGACTGTATCAACTTTAAAAGAGAATATTAAATCAAATGCTACTGTTAGAGTTATGCCAAATTTAGCTGCAAGTGTAGCTGAATCAATGACAACAATGACAGGAGATATAGAACTTAAAAAAGAATCTGAAGAACTTTTTAAATCAATAGGTCAAACATTATGGCTAGGTAGTGAAAAAGAGGTTGATATAGCTACAGCCGTTGCAGGTAGTGGTCCTGCTTATTTAGCATTGATACATGAATCTTTATGTGATGGTGCTGTTAAGCAAGGTATGAAAAGAGCAGATGCGATAAGTGTAACGAATGGACTTTTTAAAGGATTTGGTGATTTAATATCAACAATACATCCCGCACTTTTAAAAGATGGTGTTATGAGTCCAGGTGGTACTACTGCTGCTGGATATAGTGCTTTAGAAGAAAATGGTGTAAGAAACGGATGTATAAAAGCAGTTGAAGCTGCATTTCAAGTTACTCAAAAGTAAGGGAAAAAGATGGAACAATTTTTAAAAGATGCTAAAGCTGCAAACAACATAATCTCTACTTTAAGTGGAGAAAAAAAGAATAAAGTATTAAATAAAATGGCTGATGCTTTAGTTGAAAATATTGCATATATTGAAGAAGAAAATAAAAAAGATATGAGTGATGGAACAAAGAACAACTTAAGTTCGGCACTTATGGATAGATTATTATTAAATGAAGATAGAATAAATGGTATGGCTACAGCTATTAGAGAGATAGCTGCATTAAAAGATCCAGTTGGAAGAATACTTGAGGGATGGGTTGTTGATAATGGACTAAATATTCAAAAAACTTCTGTACCTATTGGAGTAATTGGTATTATTTATGAAAGTAGACCAAATGTTACAAGTGATACAGCAGCATTGTGTTTTAAAAGTGGGAATATATGTATTTTAAAAGGTGGAAAAGAAGCACAACATAGTAATGAAGTTATTGCAGAAATTTTACAAAAAGTTTTAAAGGAAAATGATTTACCAACATCTGCAATATCTCTTTTACCAGACAGTTCAAGAGAAGGTGTGGCAAATTTAATTAAACAAGATAAATATGTAGATTTAATTATCCCAAGAGGTGGAGAAGCATTAATCAAATTTGTTAGTTCAAATGCTACAGTTCCTGTTGTAAAACATGATAAAGGTTTATGTCATACATATATAGATGAAGATGCAACAATTGAAAAAGCTTTAGATGTATCAATAAATGCAAAGTGTAGAAGAGTTGGTATTTGTGGAGCTATGGAGACATTACTGGTTCATGAAAATATTGCAAAAGAGATTTTACCTTTATTTAAAACTAGATTTAAAGAGTTTGATACAGAGTTAAGAGGATGTGCTAAAACTCAAAATATTATTGATGTAAAGCTAGCTACTGATGAAGATTTTGATACAGAATATTTAGATAATATTTTATCAATTAAAATTGTAAACGATGTAAGTGAAGCGGTTGAGCATATTGCTGTATATGGTTCAGGTCATTCTGATGCGATTATTACTGAAAATTATAGTAATGCTGAAGTGTTTTTAAATAGTATTGATTCAGCTTGTGTATACTTGAATGCAAGTACACAATTTACAGATGGTGGAGAGTTTGGATTTGGTGCTGAAGTTGGAATTAGTACTAATAAATTACATGCTAGAGGACCTATGGGAATAAATGAATTAACAACATATAAATTTAAAATTTACGGAAATGGGCAAATAAGGTAAATATTTAAATAAAATATATTATATAGAAAATTTTAAAGGTAATTTTATTTTTTATATGATAAAGTTGTTCAAATTAAAAATAGGAGAATTAAAATGGCAGTAATTATTACAGATACATGTATTTCATGTGATGCTTGTTTAGATGAGTGTCCAACAGAATCAATCGTTGATAACGATGAGAACCCAACAGGTGAGGATATTTATTACGTAAATCCAGAAACTTGTGATGAGTGTCAAGAAGCAGGAACAACTCCAGCTTGTGCTGAAGCTTGTCCTACTGAAGCTTGTATTGTTTGGGGAGAAAATCCTATAACAGACGGTGCAGTAGCTGGTGAAGCTTGTATCGAAGAATAGTCTAAACTATTTAAAAATACTTAAAAAAGGCAAGAGATTTATTTCTCTTGCCTTTTTTTTATTTTTAAGCTATAATGCACAACTTTAATTAAAAACAGGAGAGTATAATGGAACAAACATTATCAATAATCAAACCAGACGCAGTAGCTAAAAACGTAGTTGGTAAGATATTATCAAGATTTGAAGATGCAGGATTAAGAATTGCTGCAACTAAAAAAATCCAATTAAGTCAAGCAGATGCAGAAGCATTTTACGCAGTTCATGCTGAGAGACCTTTCTTTGGAGAGTTAGTATCATTTATGATTTCAGGACCAGTTGTAGTAACAGTTCTTGAAGGTAACAATGCAATGGCAACAAACAGAGATTTAATGGGTGCTACAAACCCTAAAGAAGCAGCTGCTGGAACTATCAGAGCTGATTTCGCTGAATCAATTGATGCAAATGCAGTTCATGGATCTGATTCTGTTGAAAATGCAACAAATGAAATTAATTTCTTTTTTGCACAAAAAGACATTTGTTAATTATAACTTATTAAAAGATTGAGTATAAATCAATGAAAATTGAATTTAGAAAACTACCTGTAGAGCCTACTGAATTTGAAATATCATCAAATTCAGTAAAGTTTTTAGGTACTTTTAGTAAAATAACTGCAAATCTTGCAAAAGTAGATACAACTTTACTTGGTAATTGTGATGTAGACTGCTGTAAATGTGGTGCTACACTAAATATTGACCTAAACGAAAAGATGAAATTCTTAGTTAGTGATGGTCTTTATACACCAGATAGTAGAGATGATGAAGAAGCGATAGTACTTGAGTTAGAAGATCACATAGTGGATTTTGACGAATTACTACATAGTGAAATTGAATCATTAAATAGCGAGTATTATTTATGTGATGCTTGTAAAAAAGATGATAAATTTATTGAATTAGAATATTAAGGATAAAAAATGGCAGTACCAAAGAGACGAGTTTCACACTCAAGAAGTGCAAAAAGAAGAACACATTACAAAATTACATTAAAAAAACCAGTTAAAGATGCTGATGGGACATGGAAAATGCCTCATAATGTAAACCCTACAACAGGTGAGTATAACAATAAAGATGCTTAAAATAGCAATTGATGCAATGGGTGGAGACTTCGGTCCTGCTCCTATTGTAGAAGGTGCAATCTCTGCACTTAAAAAAGACAGACATTTTACAGCCATTTTGGTTGGAAAAAAAGATGAGCTTTTACCTTTAATTCCTCAAAAATTTGATAGTCGTATTATAATTCATGATTGTAATGACATTATAGACATGCATGATCATGCAACAGATGCTTTAAAAAGAAAAGATAGTAGTGCTTATCAAGCAATAAATCTTGTAAAAATTGGCGAAGCTGATGCTTATGTAAGTGCTGGTCATAGTGGTGCTTCAATGAGTTTAGCAACACTTAGAATAGGAAGAATTAAAGGTGTAAGTAGACCTGCAATTGCTACATTGTTACCAACAGTAAATGGAACTACATTAGTTCTAGATGTTGGTGCAAATGTTGATTGTGATGCAAATAACTTAAAAGAGTTTGCTATCATGGGACAAGCATATGCGCAAGATGTTTTAGATATAGATAATCCATTAATTGGATTACTTAGTAATGGTGAAGAGGAATCTAAAGGTAATGAAGTAACAAAAGAAGCTTTTAAACTTTTAGAGCCTATACCAAATTATGTTGGAAATGTAGAAGGTAATGATATATTTAATGGAACTGTTGATGTAGTTGTATGTGATGGATTTATTGGAAATATTATGCTTAAAACTGCTGAAGGTGTAGCAGATACTATTGGAAAAATTATTAAAGATAATTTAAGAAGATCATTAGTTTCTATTACAGGTGCAGTTTTGATGAGAAAAGTGTTTAAAAAATTAAAATTAAAAGTTGATTATGCTGAATATGGTGGAGCACCTTTAATTGGTGTAAAAGCACCAGTAATTATTGCTCATGGAAAATCAAATGCAAAAGCTATGCAAAATGCAATATTTCAAGCAATTGCTGCAGCTGATTCAAACTTAAATCTTCATATTGAAGAAAAACTACAAGAGTATAAGGACTAACATTATGTATGCTTCATTTAAATCTATTGGTGCTTGTATACCTGAAGATATTCGTTCAAACCAGTGGTTCATTGATAGAATGGACACAACTGATGAGTGGATTACAAAAAGAACAGGTATAAAAGAGAGACGAATAGCTTCTAGTGAAGAAAATACAAGTGACTTAGGTGTAAAAGCAGGACAAATAGCAATAGAGCGGGCTGGACTTAAAAATGAAAATATAGATTTAATCATTTGTGCTACTATTAGTCCTGATTATATGTGTATGCCTTCAACTGCATGTTTAATCTCTGAAAAACTCGGTATAAAAGATGTTATGGCACTTGATATTAGTGCTGCTTGTACTGGTTTTATATATGCACTTAGTGTGGCTAAAGCATTTATCGAATCTGGTATGAAACAAAATGTGCTGATTATTGGTGCAGAAAAACTTAGTAATATTGTAGATTACACAGATAGAACAACATGTATGCTTTTTGGTGATGGTGCAGGAGCTGCTGTTATTAGTCTTACTAATAATAAAGATGAAGCTATAGTTGATATAAATTGTAGTTCTGATGGAAGTCAAAAGGATTTACTTTTAACTCCAGGTATTCAAAGTGGTGAAGCTACATTTATGCAGATGAAAGGGAATGAAACTTTTAAAGTTGCAGTTAGAACTCTTACATCTGATGTAAAAAAAATCATGGCTAAAAATGATTTTAAAAATGAAGATATTGATCTTTTTGTTCCACATCAAGCAAACTATAGAATTATAAAAGCGGTTGGTGATGCTTTAAAATTTGAAGATAAACAAAAAGTTTTAACAGTAGATAAATATGGAAATACATCATCTGCTTCTATCCCTATGGCAATTAATGATTGTTTTGAAAGTGGAAGATTAACTAATGGTCAAACTATGTTATTAGATGCCTTCGGTGGTGGTCTTACATGGGGTTCTGCTATAGTAAAATTTAACGGTTAATAGGTTATTATTAACCCTTATGAAACTCTTTAACATAAAGAGTTTCAAAATATAATAAAATAAAATATTTCTTAAAGATAATCAAAAAAAATAACTCTTTCTTAAGTCTACAATTGTTAAAATCTACTATAAATTTATACTAAATAAGGTAGTTAAAAGTAATGAACTATAAAGAAGAGATAATAAAATTAAAAAAAGAGTTAGATGTAACTATAGTCGCTCACTTTTATCAAAAAGATGAAGTTTTTGAGATGGGTGATATTGTTGGAGATAGTTTAGAATTAGCTAAAAGAGCAATGGCAGCACCTACAAAAAATATTGTATTTTGTGGTGTTGGTTTTATGGGTGAGAGTGTAAAAGTTTTATCACCAGAAAAAAGAGTTTTAATGCCAAAAATTGCATGTTGTGCAATGGCTAAAATGATTGATGTAGAATATTTTGATGAGAATTTAAAAATATTAAATAATGCTGGTATTTCAAATGATGATATTTTACCTATTACTTATATCAACTCATCTGCAGCAGTAAAAGCAGCAGTTGGAAAAATGGGTGGTTATGTTTGTACAAGTTCTAATGCTTTTAAAATAATACAAAAAGGTCTTACTAGCGGTAAGAAAATATTTTTTGTTCCAGATAGATGTTTAGGGCAAAACTTTGCAAACCAAATGAAACTAAAATCTGCAGTTATAGGTATGGATAGTATAGAAGATGTAAAAAATTCTGATATTATTTGCTATAACGGTTTTTGTTCTGTTCATCAACTTTTCACAGTTGAAGATATAGAGTTTTATAAAGAAAAATATCCTGATATTATAGTTGCTGTTCACCCTGAATGTGATGTAAAAGTTGTTGATCGTGCTGATTTTGTTGGTTCAACTTCTCAACTTATAAAGTTTATTACACAAGAGATCTCTCCTGAACAAAAAGTTGTAGTTGGAACTGAATATAATATGGTAAATAGACTACGTGATAAAAATACTTACGTTTTAAGTTCAACAAAACCAGAATGTCCAACTATGAATGAAACAACTTTAGAAGATTTATATAATGCATTAATATCAATTAAAAATGAAACTTACGACAATGAAATTATAGTTCCAGAAGATGTAGTAAAATATGCAAAAATTGCATTAGAAAAAATGTTTGAGGTATAAGTTATGGGTATAAATATAAGAAAATTTGTAAAGAATGCAATTGTTGAAGACAACGGTAGAGGTGATCTGTTTTTTGATATAGCACCAAAAGGTAGGTTTACAGCACGAGTAGTTGCAAAAGATGATGGAATATTAGCTGGTGTTAAATACGCAAGAGTATTAGCTCGTGCTGAAAAATTTGATTGTAAATTTTTAATAAAAGATGGTGAAAAAGTAAACAAAGGTGATGTGATAGCTGAACTTGAAGGAAAAGCTTCAATCCTTTTAAGTAGTGAAAGAACTTTTTTAAATCTTCTTCAGCACGCTTCAGGAATAGCTACTAGTGCTAATAGCTATGCAAAACTTTTAGAAGGTAGTGAAGTTGTTCTTTTGGATACAAGAAAAACAAGACCTCAGTTAAGAAATTTTGAAAAATATGCATCAAGAGTTGGTGGTGCAATTAATCATAGACTTGGACTAGATGATTGTTTAATGTTAAAAGATACACATCTTAAAACTATTGATAACTTGAAAGCATTTGTAAAAAAAGCTAGAAAAAGAATATCTTGGGTAACAAAAATTGAGATAGAATGTGAAACATTTGAGCAGGTTAAAGAAGCTATGGATGCTGGTGCTGATATAATTATGTGTGATAATATGACACCTGAACAAATAAGAGTTGTTGCAGATTTTAGAGATGAAAAATACCCACATATTTTATTAGAAGCAAGTGGAAATATAACACAAGATACAATTCAGTCCTATTTAAATAGTGGAATAGATGCTATTAGTAGTGGTTCTATTATACATCAAGCGACATGGCTTGATTTTTCAATGAAATTTGATTAGGGTAAAATGATACAATATAAAGGTGAAAATTATGAAACAAATTTATAAAAATATTTTAGTAGTTTTTTTAATATCTACACTATTTATTGGTTGTGGTGAAAAAAAAGATGAAGATATAAAAATAGGTTTTGTTGCTGGGCTTAGTGGAAAGTATTCTAGTTTAGGTATAAGTGTAAGAGATGGCTTTACATTAGCTTTTGAAGAGATTGACTATAAGATAAATAATCAAAAAGTTAAAATTATTCAAAAAGATGATAAGCAAGATGAAAATGAAGCAAAAAAAGCTATAAAATTTTTTATAAAAAATGATATTAAACTAATTATTGGAAATACAACTAGCTCTATGACAAAAATATCGCTCCCTCTACTTGCAAAACTAAAAGATAGTTTAATGATATCTGCTACAGCAAGCAGTAGTTTTTTTTCAGCTAAAGATGATAACTTTATAAGAGTTCAAGTTGATAATTCACCTAAGAGATATAAATCATTAGCTAAAATGTTACTTCAAAATAACTATAAAAATATATTTTTTATTTATGATGCTAAAAATCAAGCATATGTAGATGATTATAGTATAACCTTAGAAAATGTTTTAGTTGAGCAAGGTGGTAATAAATATACTGCTAAAGTTGATTTAAATGAACCTTATGAAGATATTTTAAAAAAAATCAATACAACAAAAAATGATCTAATTTTAATTGTAGGTAATGCAGTAGATAGTGCAAATATAATACAATACTTAAGAATTAATAAAATCCATACAAAAGTTTTAGGTTCAGGTTGGGCAAAAACTAATGACTTTATAACAAATGGTGGAGCATCCATTGAGGGGGTTTTATTTAGTGAGGGGTATGATGATGGATCACAACATAAAAGCTATTTGGCTTTTTCAAAAAAATACAAAGAAAGATACAACTCAATACCATCAGTATTTGCAACACAAGGGTATGAACTAGCACAGATACTAATAAAAAACCTTCAGAAGTCTTCAGATATATCAACCTTAAAAGAAAAAATTCTTTCTATCAAAAAATATGATGGATTACAAGGTGATATAGTATTTGATAAATATGGAGATGTAATGAGAGAGTTTTTTATGATGGAAGTAAAAAATAAGAGATTTATAAAAGTAAATAATTAGTATATGAAATTTAAAAGTTTAAAATCTAATATATTATTATATTTAATACTTTTTACTACGGTCCCTTTAGTAGTAGGTACTTCATTTGTATTGTATCAGATGTATAAATCAAAAGAGGAGTCTTTATATTATAAGCATCAACAAATTTTAAATCAAGTTATATATGAATCAGATAATATAATCAAAGATATTGAGTACTTAGGTGAACATGCAAAAAGTAGATATCCAATTAAAAAGAATTCATTACTTATAGGACTTACAAGAGTACAAAAAAATATAAAAACTATTTTAATTTTAGATAACAATGGAATACTAAAAGATTTTGGATCATCAATTAAAACTAAATTATATAAAGGGTATGATTATTCTAATATGAAATATTTTAAAGCTATTAAAAGTGGAAAAGATAACTATTGGACTGAGGTATTTTTATCTCAAGCTACAAGTCTCCCCTCTATTGCTTATTCTTTACGAATAGACAAAAACACTATAGCTATTTTGATTGTTGATCTTAGTATTTTAAATAATTTTGCTGAAAAATTTAAAAGTTTAGATAATTCATCAATGGTTAGAGTGCTTGATAAAAATGATATTTTTATAGCACACCCTCAAAAACCAGAATCGGTATCTCAAAGAAAAACAATAAAAGGTTCAGATATCTATAAAAGATATCTCTCCAAAAATTTTAAAAATAAACAAATAATATTTTATGGTGTAAATAATCAAAAAAATATTGGTATATATAGAACTACAGAAAAATTAAACTGGACTGTTATTGTTAAAGAGAGATATGACTTTGTATTTGATAGTTTTAATACACTTATATTCTTTATTATATTATTTATAGTCACATTGATGATTATATCTATCTATTTTTCTTTAAAATTATCAAAATCAATTTTAAGACCATTGGATGTTATGAGTCTAAATATGGATGATATAGCTCATGGAAAAGAGATAAAAAAAATTGAAAATGTAAACTATAGTGAACTTGCTTTATTGGCTTCAAATTTTTTAATTATGGAAGAAAAAATTAAAAATAGAGAAGAGTTAAATAGGAAACAAGATAAAAAGTTATACGATACTGCAAAAATGGCACAAATGGGTGAGATGATTGGTAATATAGCACATCAATGGAGACAACCTCTTAGTGTAATAAGTACTGCTGCTAGTGGTATGAAAATAGAGAAAGAATTTAATATTTTAGATGATGATAAGTTTAATAATTATTGTGACTCGATAGAGAGAAACACACAATACTTGTCAACTACAATTGATACTTTTCGAGATTTTATTAAAGAGAAAAAAGAGTTGAAAGAGGTTATTCTTCAAGATAGAATTGATGGTGCGTTAAGTATTATTTCAAGTTCATTAAATAACCATTTTATAAAGCTTGTAAATGAAATCAATTATGATAAAAAAATAAAAGTTACATTAGTCCTTGGTGAACTTTCACAAGTTATTATTAATATAATAAACAATGCGAAAGATATATTAGTTGAAAATAAAGTTGATGAACCATATATAAAAATTGGGTGTGTTAGAAAAAATAGTATTGCAACCATTACAATAGAAGATAATGGTGGGGGAATCCCATCAGATATAATACCAAAAATATTTGATCCATACTTTACAACAAAACATCAAACACAAGGTACAGGATTAGGTTTGCATATGAGCTATAAAATAATTACAGAGAGTTTGCAGGGTAAACTGTATGTAAAAAATACTGAAATTGGTGCTATGTTTATTATTGAATTACCTGTAAATGAAGATTAAAACTTTTATATTAAAGGAAAGTATTGTATAAAATTGCATTAATACAACAAAAATATAATAATTCAAAAGAGGAAACAATAAGTTCTACAGTTTCTAAAATAGAAGAGGCATCTAAAAATGGTGCTAAACTAATAGTACTTCAAGAGTTACACCAAACACACTATTTTTGCCAAAATGAAAATGTTGATACTTTTGATTTAGCAAACAGTTATGAAGATGATAAACAGTTTTGGGCTAATGTTGCAAAAGAAAACTGTGTGGTACTAGTTACCTCTTTATTTGAAAAACGTGCAGCTGGACTTTACCACAATACGGCAGTAGTATTTGATACAGATGGTAGTACTGCAGGTAAATATAGAAAAATGCATATACCTGATGATCCAGGGTTTTATGAAAAGTTTTATTTCACACCTGGTGACCTTGGTTTTGAACCAATATCTACTAGTATAGGAAAACTTGGGGTTTTAGTATGTTGGGATCAGTGGTACCCTGAAGCAGCAAGATTGATGGCATTAAAAGGTGCAGATATACTTATCTATCCTACTGCTATAGGTTGGTTCACATCAGATGATGAAGATGAGAAAAAAAGACAATTAGATTCATGGATTGCAGTTCAAAGAGGACATGCCGTAGCAAATGGATTACCAGTTGTAACAGTAAATCGTGTAGGGTTTGAAGAGGATGATAGTAAAGTATTAGATGGCACTCTATTTTGGGGTAACTCTTTTGTTTTTGGAGCACAAGGTGAATATTTAGCACAAGCATCAAATGATAAAGAGGAGATACTTTATTCAGATATTGATATAGAAAGAAATGAAAATGTTAGAAGATGGTGGCCATTTTTAAGAGATAGAAGAATTGAAAATTATGGTGATATTACAAAAAGGTATATAGATTAAAATGAACTTACAACAGTATAATAATAAATTAAATCTCTTAATAAAAGAGTTAGTTCAATGTGAATATTTAAATGCAGATGAAGATTATAAAGTATTAAAAAATCTATTTGATATAGTTTATAAAAGTGGTGTTTTTGAAATTATTACATTACCAAAAGATATACAAGATGAATATAAATTAATTTTATTTAAAAATCTTACTCAAATATCAGGAACACTAGCATTTTTAGTTATTCAAATACTTGCAACAAATAATATTATGGGTAAAAATAACTATAATAAAAAAGATTTTTATTTAGAAAAGAAATGTGGAATTGCAATAAATCATTTGCGAGCTCCAGTTACAGTTGTAAGTGGAGAAAAGTGTGATGGTGGTTACTTATTAAACGGTATACTTACATGGGCAAGTGGATATAAGATATTTGATACATTACTTATAGGTTTTCATTTTGATGGATTTGAACTAGAAGCGATGGCGCCATTTGAAAATGATGAAACTTTCTGTGTTGGACAAGCTGATTTAACTTTTGTTGGAAATGGTTTAAATACAGTTAATATAGAGTTGAAAAATTATTTTGTAAAAGATGAAAATATAGTATCCTCTCAAATTTTAGGAAACTATACAAAAGTTAAATCTGCTTCAAAAACTGTACATTTTTGTATTTATGGTATTGGTATATGTGCAATTAAAAATATTAATGATGATGAATTTAAAAAGAGTGCTTTTAAAAAACTTGAACAAATAAAAGATATGTTTATGAGTTCAAATGATTTAAATACTTTAGATAATTTACGAATTGAACTTTTTTCTATAGTTCAAGATATTGTAACAACTTCTATGATATTAAATGGTGGTAAATCAATACTGTTAAGTTCCACTTTTCAAAGATTGTATAGAGAACTTATAATGTTTAATTCAAATGGCTTAAACAATAGTTTGAAATCAATATTTAAAGAGAGGTTTTTAATTAAAAAATAGTGATGAATAACATTTAATTTAATTAATGTTAAAATAATATAAAAAAGGAGTGTTATATGAAGTTTACAGGAACAAATGTTTTAGTTACAGGTGCAAGTAAAGGTATAGGTGCTGAAGTTGCAAAAGAGTTAGCCTCTTATGGTTTAAAAGTTTGGATTAATTATAGAAGCAAACCAGAACTTGCAGATGCAGTTATGGAAGAGATTAAATCAAACGGTGGAGAAGCAGCTGTAGTTAAAGGTGATGTATCTGTTGAAGCTGATTGGGCTGACATGATTAAAGTGATTGTTCAAAGTGATGGTGCGTTATCATACTTAGTCAACAATGCTGGTATTACGAAAGATAAGCTTGCAATAAGAATGTCTGTTGATGATTTTGATGATGTTATCAATGCAAATTTAAAGTCAACATTTATTGGTTGTAGAGATGCTTTAAAAACAATGAGCAAAAAGAAGTTTGGTGCAGTTGTAAATATCTCTTCTATTGTTGGTGAGATGGGAAATCCAGGTCAAACAAATTATTCTGCTTCTAAAGGTGGAGTAAATACTATGACTAAAGCATTTGCAAAAGAGGGAAGTGCAAGAGCGATTAGATTTAATGCAGTAACACCAGGTTTTATAAGAACTGATATGACTGATGAACTAAAACAAGAGGTAAAAGATGAGTATACAAAAAACATACCTCTAAAAAGATTTGGTGAAGCAAAAGAGGTAGCTGATGCTGTTGCATTTCTTTTAAGTGACCACTCAACATATATTACAGGTGAGATTTTAAAAGTAAATGGTGGGTTGTACGTATAAATTTAAAAGAAAATTTTTAAATAAACTATGATATAATGAGATGAAATTTAATAAAAGGAAGACGAATGTTAGAAAAAGTAAAAGCAGTTGTAGTAGAGCAATTAGATTGTAATGCTGATGAAGTAAAAGAAGATTCAAAGTTTATAGAAGATTTAGGTGCTGATTCACTAGATGTAGTTGAGTTAGTTATGGCTTTAGAAGAAGAGTTTGATATTGAAATTCCAGATGAAGATGCTGAAGGTATTTTAACAGTTGCTGATGCACTAAAATACATTGAAGATAATAAATAGTCTTTGAATCTTAAAAAGAGAGTAATATTCTCTCTTTTTAAACTTACTAGATTAAACAAAATTTAAATATAGATTTAATTTTTGTTTAGTTTATAATATAAATATATAATAATATGGAGAGATAATAATATGCAAAGAGTTGTAATAACTGGTATAGGTATGATAAATTCACTAGGGACTAATGTTGAGGAATCATTTAAAGCGATTGCTGATGGTCAAACAGGTATAGATACAATTAGTTTATTTGATGCATCTAATTTTTCTGCTCAAATTGCTGGAGAGGTAAAAGACTTTGATCCAGCTGCGATTTTAGGTAAAAAAGAGGCTAAAAAAGCTGATAGATTTATACAATTAGGTATCCATGCTTCACAAGAAGCTATGTTAGATGCTGGAATTGTAACTGACAATAAAGTTAGTAATGATATTGCAGACGGTTTTGGTATTGTTTCTGCTTCTGGTATTGGTGGTTTACCAAATATTCAAAAGAATTCTGTAATTTGTGATACTAGAGGTCCTGGTAAAATTTCTCCATTTTTTATCCCATCATCTTTAGTGAATATGCTTGGTGGATTTGTATCTATTCAGCATAATTTAAAAGGTCCAAATATTTCTGTTGTAACTGCTTGTGCTGCTGGAACACATGCAATTGGTGAAGCTTATAAAACTATTGTTTTAGGTGGAGCTTCTAAGATGTTAGTTATTGGTGCTGAATCTGCTGTTTGTGGTGCCGGTGTTGGTGGATTTGCTTCAATGAAAGCATTATCAACAAGAAACGATGATCCTAAAACTGCTTCAAGACCATTTGACAAAAATAGAGATGGTTTTATTATGGGTGAGGGTGCTGGTGCATTAGTTGTAGAAACTTTAGAATCTGCAGAGGCTAGAGGTGCAAAAATCTATGCTGAGATTATTGGATTTGGTGAAAGCGGTGATGCAAATCATATCACAACTCCAACTATGGATGGACCTTTAAGAGCTATGAAAGCTGCTTATAATATGGCTAAGAAAAATAATGGTGGTGAGTTAAAAGTTGATTATGTAAATGCACATGGAACATCAACACCAGTTAATGACAAAAATGAAACAGCTGCATTAAAAGAGTTGTTTGGTGGGATTGAAAACTGTCCTCCTGTAACATCTACAAAAGGTCAAATTGGACATTGTTTAGGTGCTGCTGGAGCAATTGAAGCTATTATTGCTATTAAAGCTATGCAAGATGGTATCATCCCTCCAACAATTAACCAAATAGAGTCTGATGAAAACTGTGATTTAGATTATGTTCCAAATGTAGCAAGAAAAGCTGATTTAAATGTTGTTATGTCTAACTCATTTGGTTTTGGTGGAACTAATGGTGTTGTTATAATGAAAAAGTTCGAGAAGTAGGAAATAAAGATGGCAACATATTTAGATTTTGAAGAGGGTTTAAAAAAAATTGAAGATGATATTATTGTTGCTAAAACAAAAGCAGATGAATATGCAGTATCAATTTTAGAAAAGAAGCTAGAAACAGAAGTAGAAAAAACATATTCTAATCTTAGTGATTTTCAGAAGTTAAAACTTGCACGTCATGCTGATAGACCTTATTCTCTTGACTATGTAAGAGGTTTAATGACTGATTCTTATGAAATTCATGGTGATAGACACTTAGCTGATGATCAAGCTATTGTATGTTACCTTGGTAATATTGGTGATCAAAAGTGTGTAGTGATTGGTGAGCAAAAAGGTAGAGGCGTAAAAAATAAAATCAAAAGAAATTTTGGTATGCCAAATCCTGAAGGTTACAGAAAAGCTTTAAGAGCAGCAAAATTAGCTGAAAAGTTTAAGTTACCTATTTTATTTTTAGTTGATACTCCGGGTGCTTATCCTGGTATTGGTGCTGAAGAGAGAAGTCAAAGTGAAGCTATTGCAAGAAACCTTTTTGAGCTAAGTGATTTAGATACAAATATTATTTCTGTTGTTATTGGGGAAGGTGGTTCAGGTGGAGCCTTAGCAATATCAGTAGGTGATAAGTTAGCAATGATGAGATATAGCGTTTATTCTGTTATCTCACCTGAGGGTTGTGCAAGTATATTGTGGAAAGACCAAGCTATGGTAGAAACAGCTACAAATGCACTAAAAATTACATCTTTTGATCTAAAAGAAGCAAACTTAATTGATGATGTTATAAATGAACCATTAATTGGTGCACATAGAGATAAAGAGAATGCTATTAAAGCGCTTGGAGATTATTTCTTAGATTCTGTAAAAGAGTTAGAATCTTTAACAAAAGAAGAAAGAGATCAAAAAAGATATGACAAACTTATGTCACTTGGAAGTTTTGAATAAACTTCGCAAGTGTTAGTATCTTTACCTTATGGGTATAAAAACAAAAATATCTAAAAAACAACTACCGAAAGAATATCAAAAATATAATTTAATTGAAACAGTAGATGGTATAAGTGATAGTGTATATCTACTTGATAATATTTATGTATTAAAACTATTTGAACATCAAACAAAACAACAAATTTTAAATGAACAAAACTTATTAAATAAATTAAAAAATTTAAAAGTACCAAAAGTTATTGATATCTTTACTATTGATAATAAACAAACAATAATATATACTCAAATTTTAGGAAATAGCATAAAGCAACCTAAACTAGAAGAGATTAAACAAATAGGAATATTTTTAAAACAACAACATAATCTAACAAAAAATGAAAAATCATCAAATATAAAATTATTTGAAACTAAAAGAGTTGAAGAGTTAATAATATTATCAAAAAATGAGAAACTTCTAAAATATTTTTTAGGTATTAGCATTGAGCTAAAAAATGATGGCATAATACATGGTGATATATTTACAGATAACGTAAAGTTTAAAGATGATAAATTAATGGGTGTTTATGATTATAATGAAGCTTGTGAGGGTGATTTCTTATTTGATTTAGCTGTTGTTAGTTTATCTTGGTGTTTTGATAATAAAAATTTAAACAATGAAAAATTGATGATATTATTAGATGCTTATAATATACAAATAGATAAAATTGCATTCGTAGAGTATATTAAATATGCTCTTATATATTATGCAACTACGAGATATATAAATAGTTATAATAATGATAAACTAGTAAGTAAACTGGAAAGTTTATATAAATGTGAAAAGGATTCGTATGGAGATTAGTTTTGCACATGGAGGTGATGTAAAATCATTTGCTAAAGAGCTAAATTGTTTTATGGAAGAGGTTATTGATTTATCATCAAATATAAACTTTATAAAACCAGATATTGATATAGATTTTAATAAACTTGATATATCTTCATATCCATCTTATGATGAATTATATTTATGTATATCAAATCTTTACAATGTAGAATTAAACCAATTAGAACTATTCAATGGTGGAAGTAGTGCTATATTTTCTTTATTTAGAACATTTGATACAAAGCATTGTTATATATACTCTCCTGCATACTTAGAATACAAAAAAGCAGCAATAAAGTTTGACTATACAATAGATTATATAAATAGATTTGTTGAAATAGAAAAAGATGTATTACCAAATTCTCTTGTTGTATTTGTAAATCCATCTACACCAGATGGAACTTTTTACGATATTGATAAACTAATGAACATATGGATTGAAAAAAACTGTACTATTTTAATAGATGAGTCATTTTTAGATTTCACGTCATTTAAATCAGTGACAAAATATCTTGATACTTATGATAAGTTATATATTTTAAAATCATTAACAAAGTTTTATAGTAGTGCAGGGATACGGTTAGGTACTATTATATCTTCAAAAAATAATATAGAAAAACTAAAAGAGTTTGAACCTATGTGGAAAATATCACAGTTTGATCAAGAATATATAAAAAGTGTAACTAAAGATAAAAACTTTATAAAAATATCGAAAGCTATAAATATAAGAAATAAAGAGTTGTTAATAGATGTTTTAAATAAAAGTAAATATATCTCTCATATATTACCATCAAGTGCAAACTATGTATTAGTTCAACTAAAAAACATAAATGCAAATGAGTTTCAGGAGCTATTAAAGCCATATAAAATTATGATAAGAGATTGTTCAAACTTCGACTTTTTAGATGATAGTTTTATAAGAGTTGCTGTTAAAAGTGAAAAATATCTAAATAAATTGAAAATTGCATTAGAAAGTATTAAAAAATAACTATAATAATTTACTTTTTATAGAATCTAATACATCTAATGTTTCCATCTCTCCAAAACCATTAGTGTTTTTTGCCATTCCTTCAATTATAATAAGTAATCTTTCTTTATGTATTGAACTTTTAATTGTTGATAGTTCATTTATTAAAGAATTTATTTTAAGATTAAATATGAAAAATGATTTATTAATACATTCTAGCATCTCATCCATTGTTTTTTTGATTAGTTTAAATGCTTGTTCTTTATCATCAATCAATTCTTCATGCATTATTAGTTCACTTGCTAAATCAACTTGGTCTTCTGCAATAATACCATCTGCTATAATAAAAATAGCAATTAGCTTAGGCATTAAATTGTTGTATAGTTCTTTATTAGATGTTAAATCTAGTTGATAAATTGTATTTGAATATTTGTTGTTAATAATCTCTTTTTTATCATCATATGATAGAAAGTCTAATAGATTATGAAATAGTTTAAAAGCATCTATAGAAGAACAACGTCTACTTTCCATCATATCTAAATGTCCAAAATTACCAAAAAATATCTTTGAACCAACTAATTTTATATCATTTTTTATATTAGCTAATGTTTGCCAATCTAAATTTTCTTTTACATTTTTTGCTGATTGATTTATCCAAGTTATACCATCAGCCGTGATAATGAGTCCATATTTAAATGGACCAAATATAGTACAATTTATAAGACCCATTATATGCGTATCTGACTCAATTGTAAAATGTTTTTTTACTTCTAATAATTTTAATTTTCTAATATTAGTACCGTAGCAAACACCATCTATATTTTGTTTTTCTATTAAAGATTCTAATTTATGCACAATATTCATTATAACTCCACGATAGTATTTTTACTACTTTTAAAAGACTTTATTAAATGATTATACCTATATTAAATTTAAGAAGAACTTACATACTTAAATGTGACTGAAATGTGACTTTTAGTATATTTATTTTAAAATAACTCAAGCATCTTAACAACTTCATCTACTTCAAAATATTTTATATTTGTTTTTATTGTTGGTTTAGTTGCAATTATAGCTTTTGTAATACCTTGTGATGATGCTTCTTTTAGTCTTGTTTCCATACTATATACATCTTTTATCTCACCAGTTAAACTAACTTCACCTATAAAAATAGACTCTTTTGAGATAGGACGGTTTCTAAAACTACTTATAATAGCAGCAACAACTGCAAGGTCACATGAACTCTCTTTAACTTTTATACCACCACTTATATTTATAAATACATCATAAGCATTTAAAGGTAGGTCAAGCTTTTTTTCAAGTAAGGCTAATAACATATTTAATCTATTTGTATCAAATCCTGTGGCACTTCTTTTTGGATTTGGATATGTTGATTCTGTTACTAAAGCTTGAACTTCAAGTATCAATGCACGACTACCCTCAACTGCAACAGTTAAACAACTACCACTTTGAGCTTTTGTAGAGTCAAAAAATCTTCTATTTATATCTTTTGCACTCTCTAATCCTTTTTGTGTCATCTCAAATATACCTATCTCACTAGTTGAACCAAAACGATTTTTAAAACCTCTTAACATACGTATTTCTTTACTGCTTTCGCCTTCAAAATATAAAACAGTATCAACCATATGTTCTAAAACACGAGGACCAGCAATACTACCATCTTTTGTAATATGACCAATGATAAACATAGCTATGTCTGATTTTTTTGCTTTTCTCATAAGTTCAAATGTTATCTCACGTACTTGAGATACACTTCCTGGTGCGCTAGTAAGTTTATCTGAATATATAGTTTGTATAGAATCTATGATAGCCACTTCATAGTCTTGTCTTAATAGTTCATCTTGTATGGACTCTAGTGAGATTTCAGATAAAAGGTATAGATCATCTTCATTTGCATCAAGTCTTGTTGCTCTCATTTTAATTTGACCAGCAGATTCTTCACCTGATACATATAAAACTTTTTTACCACTTTTTGCAAGGTTTCCAGCTATTTTTAAAAGTAATGTTGACTTTCCAACCCCAGGACTTCCCCCAATAAGTGTTAAGCTACCAGGTACTAAACCACCACCTAAAACTAAATCAAACTCATCATTATGTGTTGAAAATCTAGTTACGTTATCTTGCTCTATTTGTGTTATTGGTGTAGCTTTTGAAGTTTCTGATGTAGCTTTTGCAACTTTTTTTATCACCTCTTTTTGTTCATTGGTAAGTTCCACAAAACTATCCCATCCTCCACAACTAGGACATTTCCCTAGCCATTTTGCACTTTGTTCTCCACAATGTTGACACTCAAATGTTGATGATTTTTTCTTTGCCATAAAGTTACCTTTTATATATTATTTTGAAATTATAGTATAAATATTTAAATTTATATAAAAAGATGGCATATTGTTATTTATTTAATATATAACCTTGACTTGGTACATTTTTAATTAAATCTTTTGGTAGTTTTTTTCGTAAATTCTTTATGAAAAGTCTTAATGCATTTTGACTCATTGGTTTCCCATCCCATATATCACATTCTATCTCTTCATATGATATTATCCTATCACTTTGTATTAGTTTTTGTAAAAATAGGCTCTCTTTTAAACTTAAATCAAAAACTTCTTTATCTATTTTAATTTGATTTTTCTCTTTATCAAAAATATAATTACCAATTTGACTTGGTAAAAACTTATCGAACATACTACATAGTTTCTCTTCACTTAAAGGTTTTACAATATATTCTACTAAATTTAAAGGGATACTTTGAAGTAATAGGTCTAAATCTGTATGTGCTGATATAATTACTATTGATATATCTTTATCTGACTCTCTAATACTTTTAACTAACTCAATTCCATCCATATTTGGCATTTTAATATCTGTAATAATTAAATCAACATTATTTTGTTTATAAACCTTTAGGGCATCAATACCGTCAACTGCAATATATACTTTTTTAAATAATAAATTAAAAAATTCTTCAAAGTTTTCTCGAATACCTTTTTCATTTTCAACAAATAATAGGGTATAATCCTTTAATTTATTTAAAATAATATCATTCACTAAAAGGCTCCTTATGAATTGGTTTGGATATAAAAATATATCAAAAATTATTATGACTACAACAATTTTGATTATTTTATCAAATACATTATTAATATCACTTTTTTACTATAAAAACCAGATAAGTGAATATGATGAAGCAGTTAATGTATTAAAATATGAGAATATAAATAAACAAAAAAAAGATTTACAAAAAGATATAAATCATTTAATATCTATGATTGAATATAAGTATACATTTAAGCAGTTAAAAACCAAAAAGATAAGAGATGAGATAAAAGTATGGCTTCATTCTATATCTTTTGATAAGCAAAAAAGTGATTATGTTTTTGTTTATATGTTGTTAAATAAAGATGGTGGTGATAAGTTTGCAAAGATGATTATAAATCCAAATAGACCTGATATAGTTGGTAAGTTTATATCTACAAACTATCAAGATGTAAACGGATTTAATTTTAGAGAAAAGTTTATGGAAGATATTCGACAAAAAGGGGACTCAACAGTATCTTATGCTTATAAAAAAACTACAACACAAAAGATTGAAGAAAAAATATCATATTTTAAATACTATGAACCTTTAAATTGGATTATTGCTAAGGGTATATATGATGATGATATTCAAAATAATATTATTATAAAAAAAGTGGCACTAAAACAAAGAGTTCTAAAACAGATAAAACAAAATATCTTTATACTTTTTTTATTATCAATAGTAGCTATGATAATAGTATATTTTATTGGTAAAAAGATAGAAAATATTATCAATGAAAAGAATAAAATGGTTAAAAAAACTACAAAAGATTTAGCAATATTAAATAGAGAACTTGATAGTAGAGTTAAAAAAGAGTTAGAAAAAAATAAAGAACAAGAACAGATACTTATGCAAAAGTCAAAGTTCATAGCACTTGGGGAAACAATAAGCTTAATAGCCCATCAATGGAGACAACCAATAAGTGAACTTGGAGCAATTATGATGAATATAAAACTACATCATAAACTAAATAAACTTGATTCTATACTAATGAATAAAAAGTCAAAAGAGGTAGAAACATTGTTGGAGTACATGTCAAAAACTATAGATGACTTTAGAACATTTTTTAAACCTAATAAAATAAAACAAGAATTTAATATATATGATTCGATACAAAGAGTTTGCCAAATTACAAAACCTATGTTAGAAGAGCATGAGATTAAAACAATACAAAATATTGATAAAAATATAACTATATATAGCTATCAAAATGAGTTTGAACAAGTGATTCTAAACCTAATCTCAAATGCAAAAGATGCTCTAATAAGTGACAATATAAAAAATCCAATAATTACAATAGATGTATATGAAGATGAAACTATAAATATTAAAATAAAAGATAATGCTAAAGGGATAAAAAAAGAGTTAATAAATAAAATCTTTAATCCATATTTCACAACTAAAGATGATGCAAATGGTACAGGCTTGGGACTCTATATGTCAAAGATTATTATAGAGAAGAACATGGGTGCAGATATAAAAGTACAAAGTAGTGAAAAAGGGAGTTGTTTTGGAATAGTATTTGGCAAAATATAATTTGCCAAACTTATTGATAAATTATATTTTGTTTAGATATAAATGTGAAATTTAACTATCTTTTTTATCTTTTGGTAAAGTGATCCACATTCTTTCTATTTGACTATATTGCTCATCAATTTTTGAATGATTTGTCCCGATTTTTTCATAGTTTTCATTTATATGTTCACGATTTTTAGTGATTTTATCGTGATGTAAATCTAACTTTTCTTTATTTTTTTGAACTGCCTTATGTATATTATCCATCTTTTTCTCATATTTATATATTATAATATACATAGCTACTACTAACCCAACTATTATTATCCATTCAATCATGTTGTTACCTTTTCTTTCCGTTTTAATTGTGACCATATCATTAAAAACATTACTATAAATGCAGGTATTAAAACAATTTGTTTAGGTAGCCTATCTGTTTCTACTCTAACAGACTCCACTATCCAACCACTATCAACTCCAGCATTTTTAATTGCTTCTATTTGTTTGTTTATAGGTGTAATTGTAGCAACTTCCATAGGTCCTAGTAAATCGTCAAGTCTTAATCCTGTTTCAGTGATTCTTTCTTCTCCTGTTTTACCTTGGGCTAAGGGTATAGCAAAAGTCATTGTTCTTTGAACACCCTCGAGAGTTTCTCCACTTACAACAAATTGAAGTCTATCTCCCTCTTTCATCTTATCAGCAACTTTGAAAATCTCACTTCCTGGTAAATTATGATAAGGTGCTTGAACTTTATCCCAAAAATATCCTGGTCTAAAGATTACGAATGTAAGTGCTAAAAGTAAAATAGTTTCCCACCATTTATTTTTAATAAACCAAAAACCTTGTGTAGCAGATGCAAAAAGTAGCATACCTATAACAGCTGAGATAACAACTACTACAAACTCAAAGATACTATCAATACCTATCATTAATAATTGAGTATTAAATATAAACATAAAAGGTAATAGGGCAGTTCTTATATCATAAGTAAATCCTTGTATACCTGTTTTTATAGGATCACCTTTACTTATGGCGGCCGCAGCAAAGGCGGCGAGACCAACAGGTGGGGTATCATCGGCTAAAATACCAAAGTAAAATACAAACATATGTGCAGCAATAAGTGGAATAGCAATATCATTTGCAGCACCCAAACTTACAATAACAGGAGCCATAAGTGATGATACAACAATATAATTGGCTGTAGTAGGAAGTCCCATACCAAGTATCAAACTAATAATTGCAGTTAAAAGTAAAATAATAAATATATTTCCACCACTTACAGTTTCAACTAAACCAATTACAACTTGACCAATCCCCGTTAATGTTACAGTACCTACTATAAGACCAGCAACAGCAGTTGCAACACCAATACCTATCATATTTTTAGCACCATTAATTAAACCAACCTCTAAATCAACGAAACTATCTTTTACTCTTCCAAATATCTTATCTTTTCCTCTAAAAAAGTCCATAAGTGGTTTTTGAGTTAAAACAATAAATATCATAAAAATAGATGCCCAAAATGCAGATAAATCAGGAGATAATCTCTCAACTGTAAGTAACCATACAAGAACAACTATAGGTAGTAAATAGTGAAGCCCTGATTTTACAGTTTCTCCAACTTTAGGAAGATTTACAATATCTTCATCAGGTAAATCTGGTACTTTTGATGAAAAATATATAAGCGCAATATATGAAACAACAATTAAAGCTAAAATAGCACTAAATGTATTCTCTCCTGATATATTTTTAATAACATCAATTAATGGTCCTAGTATCCATGATAAAAATCCTAAAACAATCACAACGCTTAGCATCCCAATCATCTTACCTCTTCTATTCATCTTATCTACATCTTTTTTTATCATACCTTTCATATTCATCTTTAGTGCTTCTAAATGTACAATATAAACTAAAGCGATATATGAGATAATAGCAGGTAAAAATGCATGTTTAATAATCTCTACAAATGGAATACCCACATACTCAACCATTAAAAATGCTGCAGCTCCCATAATAGGAGGAGTTAACTGACCATTAGTAGATGATGCAACTTCGATTGCACCTGCTTTTTCAGCAGAAAATCCAACTTTTTTCATCAAAGGGATTGTAAAAGTTCCAGTTGTTACTACATTTGCAATTGAACTTCCTGAAATCATACCCGTCATAGCAGATGATACAACAGCAGCTTTTGCAGGACCACCTCTAAAATGACCCATTAAAGAAAATGCAACTCTAATAAAATAATTTCCTGCACCAGCACGTTCAAGTAATGCACCAAAAAGTACAAACAAAAATACCATAGTTGCTGACACCCCAATAGCGATACCAAAAGCACCCTCAGTAGTAATCCACATATGAGAAACTATTTTATTTAGTGATGCTCCACCATAATCACCAGCTCCAAAATAAGCATAAGTTAAAGCAAGAACAGCAACAACAGTAAGTGGTGGTCCAAGAGACCTTCTCGTTGCTTCAAGCAGTAATACTATACCAATAACCGATGTGATTAAATCAAGTTGGTTTGGAACTCCAAGTCTCATCTCAAAAGCTTCTGAGTCCCAAACTTGAGCATATATTAAATATGCAATAGTAAGTATAAGTAAAAATCCCATTATCCAATCTGTCATAGGGATATATTTTTTAGGACTGTTTTTAAAAGGTAGATAACTTAAATATGCTAAAAAACCTGCAAAGATTAAATGTATTCTTTTAACTACATCCGCATTCATCCATGGAGTAAACTCTAGAACTAAAGGGGATGAAACATATAATTGAAATATAGACCATGAGAGTGCTAAGTATAATATAAACTTAGCTATAAAAGGATTTGAAGGTTCCCTACCACCTGTTTCTGATTCAAGAACTAAATCTTGTGCAGAGACCTCTTGTGTTTGTTTTTCCATAAATACCTCCAAAATTAATTTCTAAATTCCATAAAAAATAAGAGACTTAAAAATAAATTCTTTATAAAAATAAATTCCCAAGCTAAAAAGCTTGAGAATAAATAAAATACTTAATTACTTAAGAAGTCCAGCTTCTTTGTAGTATTTAACTGCACCTCTATGAAGTGGAGCTGAGTTACCATTTTTAACCATATCTTCTTTTGTAAGATTAGCAAATGCAGGATGAAGTTTTTTGAATGCATCAAAGTTTTCAAAAACTGATTTCGTTACTGCATAGATAACTTTTTCAGATACTTTTGAAGATGTTACAAATGTTGCAGCAACACCAAATGATTTAACATCAGAATCATTTCCATTGTACATACCACCTGGAATAGTTGTATATTTATAATAATCAGCATCAGCAACAATTTTATCAATTGTAGAATCTGCAACATTAACAATTCTACTGTCACAAGTTGTTGTTGCTTCTTTTATAGCACCTGATGGATGACCAACAACATATGCATACGCATCAATTTTATTATCACAAAGAGCTTTAGACATCTCTGATGCTTTAAGTTCAGAAGCTAATTTAAAGTCTTTATTTGTCCAACCTTTCTTTTCCATAATCATTTGTGTTGTAGTTCTTTGTCCAGAACCTGGGTTTCCTATATTAAATCTTTTATCTTTTAAGTCATCAAAGTTTTTAATTCCAGAATCAGCTCTTGCTACTACAGTATAAGGCTCTCCATGTACTGAAAAAATTGATCTTAATTCTTTAAAAGCACCAGCTTTTTCAAATTTACTTGTACCATTATATGCGTGATACTGAACATCTGATTGAGCAACACCCATCTCTAATTCACCAGCTTTAATAGTATTAATATTATATACCGAACCACCAGTTGATTCAACAGAACATCTTACACCGTGCTCTTTTTTACCTTTATTTACAAGTCTACAAATAGACCCACCTGTTGGGTAATAAACACCTGTAACTCCACCTGTACCTATTGTAACATACTCCATTGCCATTGCAGGAAGACTTAACGCACCGATTAAAGCAACACTTAATAGATTTTTTTTCATTTCATTTCCTTTTATTTATGATATAAGAAATAGTATTTAAATATTATGTATAAATTATGTATAAATGTGACAATTGTGATTTAATTGTTTTTTTTATATAAGATGTTTCTAATTGAAACATCTTATATAAGTTTTTATAATAATGATTTTTTATAAAATAAATCATCCATACATTAAATTAGGTAGCCACAGTGATATTTCAGGGATATATGTAACCAACATAAGTCCTACAAATATAGTTGCAGTCCAAGGTAATGTTGCTACTACAACATCCTTCATTGGCATTCCTGTTAAACTACTTGTAACAAATAAGTTTAGACCAACTGGTGGGGAGACCATACCAAGTTCCATATTTATAGTTATCATAATACCAAAATGTATTGGATCAATACCAAGAGCAACAGCAACAGGTAAAAGTAAAGGCACCATAATCATGATGATAGCCGATGGCTCCATAAATGCTCCAGCAACTACAAGTAAAATATTTACAAAGATTAAGAACATAATCTTATCAACATTCCACTCTACTAATGTTTGAGTTATTAGTTGTGGTACATTTTCCATTGTTAGAAAATGTGCAAAAAGCATTGCATTTGCGATGATAAACATAATCATTGCAGTTGTTTTGGCAGAACTTAAAGCTATATCAAAAAACTCCGATATTTTTATATCTTTATATACAAATACTGATATAAAAAATGCCCACATCGCTGCTACTGCTGCGGCTTCTGTTGGTGTAAAAATACCACCATAAATACCACCAATAACTATAACAATAGTCATCAATCCCCAAGAAGCTTCTCTCATTTTCTTTAGTCTTACTCTAAAAGGTTGAGGCTCAGTTCTTTTAAATCCAAGTCTTACCGCTCCAATGTAAGTAACTATCATAAGCATAAGCCCAAGCATAATACCAGGAACAACCCCAGCCATAAATAGTTTTCCAATAGAAACTTCAGCAGTAACACCAAATACAATTAAAACAATTGATGGTGGTATTAAAATACCTAAACTTCCAGCCGTTGCTATTGTACCTACTGCATACTTTTGAGGGTAACCAGCTTGTACTATTGCTCCAAACATAATAGAACCAATAGCAACAACTGTTGCTGGTGAACTACCTGAAACGGCTGCAAATATAATAGATGCAAAAATAGCAGATATAGGAAGTCCACCTGGAAGATGTCCAACTATAGATTTTGCAAACTCAATAATTCTTGTTGCACTAGAACCTTTACTTAGCAATGCACCTGCAAGAATAAACATTGGAATTGCCATAAGTGAATAGTGTTCAATCTTCTCAAATATCATTGATGATATTTCAATAGGTGAAATAGGTGTAAAACTAACTAACGCTATAAAAGTAGATGCACCAAGTGCTATAGCAATAGGAGCACCTACCACTAATAATCCAAAAAATAGTATAAATAATACTGCTATACTCATACTATACCTCCTGATCTTCTATGTGCTTCATTTAAAATCTCATTCTCATCCATCTTTTTATTCATCTCTTTCATTAAATCACTCACTTCATTTGTAAACTCAATATCTTTAGAAGGTAGTTTAATAAGTGCAATAATATGTTCAATAATATGATATGCACTAAATGCAAAAGATACAGGTATCACTAAATATGGTATCCACATTGGTATCTCTAAATCTACAGACATCTCTTCAAGTTCTATAACTAATTGTAAATATTCATACCCATAATAAGATACAGCACATAAAAATACTAAAGTAACTGTATATGTAAAAAGTATCAAAGCTTTTGCAAGTTTTTTATTTACATGTTCTACAAGTAAACCAATAGAGATGTGTTCGCCTAACTTAAAACAATAAGCAACAGCAAAAAACATACTCCATAAAAATAAATATACAGTAAGTTCTGATGCCCAAGTAATAGAGTAGTTAAATCCATATCTAGCAACAACATTAGAAAATGCTAAAGCTACCCCTGCACTTATACCAATAGCCGCAATCCAACGGTTTATAAAATCAATGGTCGTACTAATATAATGAAAAATAATTTTCATAAATCTTTCCTTTTTCTATTTCAATAAAAAAGGATACTTAAAACTAAAGTATCCTTTTTATTATCTATAAAACAACCTAGTTTGTTGCTATTGCTGCTTTGATTAAATCTTCACCAATTTTCTTTTTATTGTAAAATTTAGAGTAGATAGGACTAACAGCATCTCTCCATTTTTGGATTTGAGCTTTTGTTAAAACATGGATTTTTAATTTTCCTGTTTTATCTGCGTACTCTTTGATAAGGTTAAATTGTTTTGTATTTAACTCTTCTGCATATTCTCTCTCTTTGTCTGTTGCTTCATTCATAGCTTGAACAACATTTGCTTGTAAGTTAGAAGGAAGTTTATTCCAGAATTTTTTAGACATTACAACTAAGTAACCTAGGTAACCATGGTTTGTAACAGATATATCTGTTTGAACTTCATAGAACTTTTTTGTGTACATATTTGAGTTTGTATTCTCTTGACCGTCGATTACACCTTGTTGAAGTGCTGAATATACTTCAGAAAATGGCATCATTTGTGGATTTGCTCCAACTGATTGAAACTGCGCTTCTAAAACTTTTGAAGACATGATTCTAAACTTTTGACCTTTTGCATCTTCTGGAGATATAAGTGCTTTTTTTGATGATGATAATTGTTTAAAGTGATTGTCCCAAAAGTTTAAAGCTACAATACCTTTTTTAGTAACCATCTCTTTTAATTTAGTTCCAACCTCACCATCTTGAACTCTATGTAAATGGTCAATATCTTTAAATAAGAATGGTAAATCAAATAAAGCTAACTGAGGTACAATCTTTCCAAACTTAGAAAAACTAGGAGCTGCCATCTGAACAGAATCTAATCTAATAGCTTTTAAAACTGCTTTATCATTATAAAGTTGCTTTGATGGATAAACTTGTACATCAATCGCACCCTTACTTAACTCTTCAAGTCTTTGTTCAAAAAACTTTGCCGCTTTACCTTTTGGTGTGTTTTCACTTACAACATGACTAAACTTTAGTGTATAATCAGCTGCTATACTTGATACAGCTAAAACAGATGCTGCTACTGTTCCTAAAATGATTTTTTTCATAATAATCCTTTTGATTTTAAATATTTTTTATTCTAAATTAAAATTATGTATAAATTATGTAAAAATTAGTTTATGTAAAATTAATTGGTTTATATAATATAAATTGTATCAATATGTTACAATATAAAATTAATTTTTAGATAAGTAAAAATTATTGAATTATCTGATACAATATATTTACAAATTAAAAATAATGGGTAACTATAATATGGAAGATTTAACTATTAGTGCTGATGAATTAAAGCAAATGTTTAAAGATAAAGAGATAATAGATACAAATAATGGCTGGTTCTACAAAGATAAAGAGGTAGAGATAATTGCTATTCACGATAAAGAGGTAAAATACGTTACAGATATGTTTCGTGCAGAATTTTACAAAATTAAATCATTAGAAGATTAAACAAAAAGGTAAAGAATGTTTGAAAATATAAAACTTAAAATAATATCTTATATATATAATATATCAAAACAACCAGTAAAATTAAACCAACTGCTTTATGCAAACTTATTATTTAATGAGGGGATGAAACTTGATGGTACTAAACTTGGATTTAGACTAAAACTTGGTCGTGCTTATATAGTTTTTTTACTTTTAGCGCATTTAATGATAATACCAGTTGCCCTTTTAACTCATAATCTATTTCAGATACTTGATTGTCATGCTTCAATAGTTTTAGCAGTATTTTTTACAGCACTATTGTTTGGTATATTTAGTTTTTTTAAAGAGTGGACAAGAGATTGTGTTACTAAACAAAGAATTAAACAAATGTGGTCTTTACATTTTCCACATTTTCCATACGATGAATATAACAAAGAGGTATCAGATATTTACCAAATTTCAATCAACGAAGAGATAAAACAATCAGATTTAGAACGATTTATTTTGGATAAACTTTCTTCATAATTGGCTTAAGTTAATATTAGCTATAATCTACACAAAATTTTAATACGGAGTTCATTTTTATGGAATTTAACGCAACAAAAACAAACGAAGCAAACGCAGTAGTATCTGCAACAATTCAAGCAGACGCTATTGAAGCAAGCTTAAACACATTAGCTAAACAAGCAGCTAAAACTATGGACGTTCAAGGTTTTAGAAAAGGTAAAGTACCTGTAGCAGTTGTTAAAAGCAGATATGCTGAAAAGTTAACACAAGATGCAGAAGGTGAAGCAATAAGAGAAGTTATGGCTGGTGCATTAGCAGAGCTTAAAATTGACAATAGTGATATTATTGGTGAACCAGCAGTTACTAAGTTTGATAAGCAAGAAAATGGAAATATTGAGATTGAGATTCAAATCTCTTGTAAGCCAAATATTGATTTAGGTGATTATAAATCATTATTACCAGAAATTGAAGCAAAAGAGGTTACTGATGCTGAGGTTGATGAAAGAATCAATACTATGGCTGCACAAGGTACACCTTTAGCAAAAATCAAAAGAAAAAGAATGGTAAAAGCTGGAGATCACGCAATGATCGATTTTGAAGGTTTCAAAGATGGTGTAGCTTTTGATGGTGGAAAAGCTGATAAACATGTATTAGAAATCGGAAGTAACTCTTTTATCCCTGGATTTGAAGATCAAGTAATTGGTATGAAATATGAGGAAGAAAAAGAGATTACTGTAACTTTCCCAGCAGAGTATCAATCAGCAGACTTAGCAGGTGCTGAAGTTGTATTTAAAGTAAAATTACATGAAATTCAAGAAAAAGCAGCTCCTGAAATCAATGATGAATTTGCTAAAAAAGTTTTAACAAACGAAGAAAACCCAACAGTTGAGATGTTAAAAGAAAAAATTTCTGAGCAAATTAAATCTGAAAAAATGGGAAAATACTACTCTGAAGAGTTAAAGCCAGCATATTTACAAACACTTGTAGAAAAAATTGACTTCGTAGTTCCAACTTCAGTACTAGAACAAGAGATCAACCAAGCTTTAAATAATAAAGTTAGAGAGATGTCAGAAGATGAATTAAATGCTTTAAAAGAAGATCAAGCTAAAATCGAAGAGATGAGAACAGAAGCTACTCCAGATGCTACAAATAGTGTAAAAGCAACATTTATTGTTGATGCATTAGCTAAAGCTGAGTCTGTTGAAGTAACTGATCAAGAAGTTTCACAAACTCTATATTATGAAGCAATGATGCAAGGTCAAGATGGTCAAGCTTTAATCAAACAGTACGAAGAAGCAGGTTACCTACCAGCTATTAAAATGTCAATGATTGAGCAAAAAGTTATCAATAAATTATTAGACGAAAAAGCAGGGAAATAATGTCTTACGTTCCAGTAGTTGTTGAACAAACAGGAAGAGGAGAGAGAAGTTACGACATCTACTCTCGTCTTTTAAAAGATAGAATCATCATGTTAAGTGGTGAAGTAAATGATGCAGTTGCTGCATCTATTGTTGCTCAACTTTTATTTTTAGAAGCTGATGATCCAGAAAAAGATATATTTTTATATATTAACTCTCCGGGTGGTGTGGTTACTGCTGGAATGAGTATGTTTGATACTATGAATTATATCAAGCCTGATGTTTGTACTATTTGTATTGGTCAAGCTGCTTCTATGGGTGCTTTTTTACTTGCAGCTGGAGCTGATGGTAAAAGATTTGCATTACCAAATGCAAGAATTATGATACATCAACCTTCAGGTGGTGCGCAAGGTCAGTCTACTGATATTCAGATTCAAGCACAAGAGATACAAAGACTAAAAGACTCTTTAAATGAACTTTTATCTAAACATACTGGACAGACTTTTGAAAAAGTTGAAGCTGATACAGAAAGAGATAATTTTATGAGTGCACAAGAAGCTTGTGATTATGGTCTTGTAGATAAAGTTATCGAAAAACATCAATAAGAAGAGAATAGAATGGTAAGAGAGATTTTAACTTATCCAAATATAATATTAAGAAAAAAGTCTAAAGATGTAGAGGTTTTCGATGAAAACCTTCATACTCTTTTAGATGATATGAATGATACAATGCACGCAAAAGGTGGTGTTGGTCTAGCTGCCATACAAGTTGGTGTAGATTTAAATGTTTTAATTATTAATATCCCTGTTGATGATGTGGACAATGAAGAAGATGATAGACAATTACCTGAAAATTTGATAGAAGCTATTAATCCAGTTATTACACATAAAGATGGTGAACTAGTTTTCAATGAAGGTTGTTTAAGTGTACCTGGATTTAATGCAGATGTTACAAGAGCAGAACATGTTGTTGTTGAGTATTTTAATCGTAATGGTGAAAAACAAACAATGGAATCAAGCGACTTTTTAGCTGTTGCATGGCAACATGAGATGGAACATCTAAGTGGTCATCTATTTGTTGAAAACTTATCTTTTTTAAAAAGAAAGAAGTTTGAAAAAGAGTGGAAAAGAGAACTAAAAGAAAAAGCTAAAGGTAGGAATAAATAATGCAACAAGAACCAATGACAAGTAATGATTATGATGATTTAACGCAAAAGTTAAATGATATGAAATTGGTTCATAGACCAAAAATCTTAGTTGCAATTGAAGAAGCAAGACAACTTGGTGATTTAAAAGAAAATGCTGAGTATCATGCAGCTAAAGAGGATCAAGCAAATATAAATAAAAGAATAGCAGAACTTGAAGATCTAATAACAAGAGTTATTATAATTGATCCTGCAACTTTAGGGCATGAAAAGATTAGTTTTGGTTCTACAGTAAAACTTATAGATGTTGCAACAGAAGAAGAGATAACATATACAATAGTATCTTCGCCTCATAGTAACCCAGAAATAGGGAATATATCTTTCCATTCTCCTTTATCAAAACAACTACTTGGAAAAAGTGAAGGTGATGAGTTTACAGCAAAACTACCAGGTGGAAAAAAAGAGTTTGAGATAGAAGAAGTTTTTTATGATGAGAGTAGAATCTCTTAACTTTTATAATAAACTAAAAAAAGGGGTGAGGAATATTCCTTGCCCCTTTTTTTATATAAAATAAAAGTAAAATAAAAATTTAGATATTATGAAAAAATATAATAAGGAAAAATAATGATTAATGTTTCAATAGTAGGGGCAACAGGATATACAGGTTTAGAGCTTGTAAAGATACTTTTAAACCATCCAAAGTTTAATATAACTTATATAGCAAATAGTACAGGTAATACAACTATAGATAAGTTACATCCTTGCTTAACAGATGTGATTGATATGGAGGTTAAAAAAGCTGATGCAAAAGAGATTTCTAAAGTTTCTACTCTTTGTTTTTTAGCATTACCTCATAAAACATCTATGGGATTTGCTAAACAGCTTTTAGAATTAGGTGTGAAAGTTGTAGATTTAAGTGCTGATTATAGACTTGAACTTGATACATATGAAGAACATTATTGTCCACATGAAGATAAAGAAAACTTGCCTCAAAGTGTTTATGGTCTTCCAGAGTTTTATGAAAATGAGATAAAAAATTCAAATTTAGTAGCTAATCCAGGGTGTTATCCAACAGCATCACTTTTAGCTTTAATTCCTTTTGTAAAATATATAGATAATAACTCTAATATTTTTGTTGATGCAAAAAGTGGTGTAAGTGGAGCTGGTAAAAAACTAAGTGAATCTACACATTTTGTAACAGTAAATGATAATATGTTTGCATATAACCCTATGAAACATAGACATATGCCAGAGATAAAAGAAAAAGTAAAACTATTAGAAGATAAAGATTTAAATATAAACTTTATACCACATCTTATCCCTGTAACCCGTGGTATGCTTGTAAGTATTTATACAACATTAAATGATGTTTCTATTGATGTAAAAGCAATTTTAAAAGAGTATTATAAAGATTGTGAATTTGTACGTGTAAAAGATACTTGTGTTGATTTAAAATCAACTGCAGGAACTAATTTTTGTGATATTTTTGTGGAACAAAATGGTGATGCGATATTTATAAATAGTAGTATCGATAATCTTTTAAGAGGTGCTTCATCTCAAGCAGTTGTAAATGCAAATCTTATGTGTGGATATGATGCAAATATAGGGATAAATAAAATAGCTTATGTACCTTAATAGGTATATAAACTAGTTTATTCCAACTTGCATATATCTTCTCATTTTTTTTATCTCTTTTAAATCTAACTCTTTACTTAGAACCTCTTTAGAATCATCTCTATATTCATCTCCAAAAGGTGTAACAATACCACTACTTTTTGCCATATCATTGTTTGCACTATCGCTAGCTATTACAAAGCATTGATTCATAACAGCTAAAGCACGTGTAAGAGTTTCAAAGTTTTGTTTTCGTAATATTCCCCACATAGAAGGAATTATAACTAAATCTGCACCTTGAATCTTTTGCCAAAGATCAATAAATCGTAATTCAAAACAGATTAAACAGGCTACTTTTAAATCTCCAACTTGAATAACTTTTATATCATCTTCATTTCCTGCAGTGAAATATACTCTCTCATCATTTAAAACAAAAAGTTTATTTTTTGATTGTGTATGTACTATTTTACCTTCATGGAATATAAATAAAGTATTTAAATAGTTATCATCTTTTTTAGTTGTCATTGTTAAAGCTATAGTTTTATATAAACTTAGTTTTTCAAGCTCTTCTAGAGCTTTATTAGTAATATTTACAGCATCATCTAGTCTATCATAGGCATAGCCATTTAAACATAACTCAGGTGCTACTATGAATGATTTCGAAGGTTGTTTATTTATTAGTTCAATTAGTTTTGATAAGTTTGATTCAAAATCATCTGATGTAGTTATTTGAAGAGATATTAAATCCATTTTATTATAATAAATCTTTATTTTTTTTGTTCATTGTAAACGCGTTCATAGATCTTTTTTCTTGATTAACATTCTCTTTTTCTGTATTTTCTTTCTCATTTAAAAACTTATCAACAGTAGCAACTGGATTTAAGAATAAAATTGATTCATCAATAATAACTTGAAAAATAGCAAATAATGGTACAGTTACCACAGCACCAAAATTTTCAGCACCAAATCCAGCTTCAAAACTAATATGAGTTGGTGTTAATTCGATAGACTGAAATGTATAATTCATCAATGAAAACATAGTAAATGGTTGAAATGATTTAGAGATACTATCAGGTATATTTGGTGAAAACTCTAAAACTTTTATATTTGCAGTTATTGAAAACTCTGCATTATTTTTTATTAAATAATCACATAATTCAAATACTTGACCCTCTACCATGTTTTTATAATTTACATCTTCTACAATATCTATTATCATAATATCTCCATTTAATTAATTTTTATATACCTTAGCTAGCTACTAGTATATCTTTAGCACCTTTTACGTTAATTGATTTGTTATTAATATCAACATCAATTATATACTCATCAATATAAGGTAGTAAAAATATATCTGCATACTTCTTATCTTGTAACTCTTTTGTTGTAACAACTTGTATATAATCGCTTAAAGGCATTCTTTGAACATCATCAACTTTACCTAAAAGTTCACCATCTTCTACAACATCACAATCTATTATATCAAACCAAAAGAACTGTTTTTTCCCTAAGTTACACATATCTCTCGAATCTTCTTGAGATACAAAAAGTTGTTTATTTGTAAGTTTTTTTGCTTGTTCAATTGTATCAATTCCAACAAATTTAACTGTATTACTTTTTGGATTATAGCTCTCTATTTTAAGTTCTTGATTTTTATCAGTAGTTAGTATAGTGTCTTTTTTGAATTGTTCTGGAAAATCAGAATCTATATGTAGTTTTTGTTGACCTTTAAGACCAACGGCTTTTCCTAGTTTTGCAATGTATATTTTATTCATAAATTGTTATCTCCTGCTTTATAGTAAAAATCTAATAGAAATTAGTTCTTTACTATAATGCTTTAGTTTCTCAAAAAGGGTAAAAGTTTACCCTTTTAGTGAGAAATAATCTATTTTGCTAAGACTTGGATTTTATAAGAGATACCATCTTTTGCTTTACAACCATTTAGAATAGTTTTAATAGCATTGATCATATTTCCATTTTTTCCAATAAGTTTCCCTATATCACTATCATTTGCATTGATAACAATCTCGAAGAAAGTAGGGTCAATTTCATTGATATGAACCTCTATATCTTCAGGATGATTAACAATCATTTTAGTGTAAGTAGAAACAAAATCTAAAATCATAATAATTATTTTTTAGCTGTAAGTTTCGCAACTTTTTCAGAAGGTTGAGCACCAACGCTTAACCAGTAATCAAGTCTCTCTTGATCAAATTTTAATTCTTTTGGGTTAGATACTGGGTTGTAGTAACCAATTGATTCAATCCATCCTGAATCTCTTCTCTTTCTGCTATCTGTTACAACGATTCTGTAAAATGGTTTCTTGTTTCTTCCCATTCTTGTAAGTCTAATTACTGTCAT